>CEUA01234512.1_pt1 | contig 15843 bp, 14 predicted proteins | sample 361541 | NCBI WGS metagenome assembly CEUA01 (sample SAMEA2623079, study PRJEB7988) | marine metagenome | isolation source: saline water (ENVO:00002010), including
TCCGAGGCCGTGGACCGCTAGAGCTAGTCACTCAGATTGAAGTGGGTAACCGACGTCAGGCTGCCCGCTTGGAACACTACATTAAAGCATTGTCAAAGAGCGAAAAAGAACACCTGGTCGATTGCCCCTCTGCCTTGCAAACACTATCAGAAAAGATCGAAGAAAAGAAGCAAAAGGGATAAGAGGGTCTACAAAATAATTCCGCCACCCCTCTCCATTACTATTCAGAAGACTACAGATGAAGCGCCTCAACAACTTTGTCGCCAAACTCAGCGGTGCTAATGAGCTGATCACCACCACGAGATAAGTCAGCGGTGGTAAATCCGTCAGCAAAAACCTGCTGCATAGCATTCCAAAGTGCTTCCGATTCGGCTTTCATACCAAAGCTCTTATCGAGCATTAGCGCAACCGATCCGATCATTGAGTAGGGATTGGCGATGCCCTTTCCAGCGATGTCCGGTGCGGAACCATGTGAAGGCTCATAATAGGATTTATTCGGCCCAACGCAGGCCGAGGGCATCAGGCCAAGAGACCCTAGTATACCTCCCCCGAGATCAGACAAAATATCGCCAAACATGTTTTCCGTTACCATCACATCAAATTGAGTGGGATTGAGCACAAGCGCTGTTGCTGCCGCGTCCACAATGACATGCTCAACCCTTACCGTTGGATAATCAACAGCTACTTCTTCCAAGACCTCATTCCATAAGACGCTTGACATAAGTACGTTACTCTTATGAATATTGTGTAATAAGCCTTTGCGACCTTGAGCTTCCTGAAAAGCAATATGCATGATCCGACTTATTTGTTCCTCATCATATTCTAACGTTTCTTTAACGTACCGTTTACCATCGCTTTGTCCACGCTCTTTACCACCAAAATAGAGTCCTCCAACCAACTCACGGATTATTATTATATCTATACCATCACCAATAACTTCGGCACGCAATGGAGAAAAACTGCGGATTTCTCTTGGCAAATAGACAGGCCGAAAATTTGCATACGTGTCAAAACGACGGCGTAACGGCAATAATGCTCCGCGTTCTGGCTGCTCTTCTACTGGAATCTTATCTGACTCTGCCTTACTCAGACCTATAGGACCTTTGATTATCGCATCAGAATTATCACAAATAGCCTTAGTCTCGTCAGGGAACGCATTACCATGCGAAAAATAAGCACCACCACCAAAAGGGGCAGTTGTTATCTCAAATTTAACTCTACCAGAATCCGCAACTCTATGAAGCACTTTTACAGCCTCGGAGGAAATTTCCGGTCCGATCCCATCTCCTTCGAGTAGTGCAACTTTATAAGTATTCATTCAAAAATTCTCCGCAATAATAAAATCAAAAAAAAATCATTATTTCATGCTGTTACAGTAATCCTAAAAAATAGCCAAAAAATAATATTTTATAATTTACTCCTTATTACAAACAATCACAAAACCATAGAACAACTTTTTAAATTTTCTTTATTGATCAACCCTAGGCCCAATGCGTATTGAATGTGTCTTAATAAGGCAGTATACATCTTGATTTAAAGAAATTCTCATCTCCTCAATCGCTTCAAGCGTAAGTTTTGCCACTATGCGCTGACCAATATCAACATGAACCCATCCTACAGAATCATTCTCAACAATTTGGAGAATTTGACCTTTAATTACATTCCTGATACTCATACCCACTGGCCTCTCGAGTGAGATTATAACATCATCCGCATGTATGCCAACAAGCAAAAACTGACCCGGAGTGATCCGGCAGTAGGGTATTTTCAAAGTATGTTCGCATAACCTGGCACGACACAAACCCGACCGGTCTCCAGAAGCTTCAACTCGAACACGAATAATATTCTCTACTCTCTGTCGGTCAAATAGAGGCAACAACTCAGGCTTTGACATCAACGAAAAAAAACTACCATTTGCCAGGATTTTGCCCTTCTCTATTACGATAATATTGTCGGTAAGCTCTAATATTTCGGAAAGCGAATGGCTCACATAAATCATTGGAATCTGTAAATCAATGCGTATGTGGTTAAGATACGGAATAATTCTCCCTTTCAGCGCTTGATCCAAACCAGCTAGCGGTTCGTCCAATAGGAGTAGCTCAGGTGAGGCAAGAATAGCTCGGCCTAAGGCAACGCGTCTTCGCTCGCCGCCAGACAAAAACTTTGGATACCTATCCAATAAAGTTCCCAGCTCAAGCAATTCAACAGCCTGTTCAAATGAAAAACGACGGCGATTAGGAGGAAGTAAGTCATGGCCATATCTCAGGTTTTCTCGAACTAAAAGATGTGGGAACAACCGTTCATCCTGTGCTACATAACCTATTCGTCGTTTCTCCGGAGCAAGAACAACTCCGTGTAACGACGAAAATAAAACCTGACCTTCCCGAATAATTTCTCCCCGATCCGGTTCATTAAGGCCAGAGATGCAATCCAACAAGGTCGTTTTCCCAGCACCGGAAGGACCATATAATCCAGTTGTTGGTGCGTCTAAGATCAAATCCGCACATAATTGGAAATCGTTTAGAGACTTCTCTATGTCAATCCGTAGCAATTTCACCTCTTACGCAGACGTTTGACAGACCATTCACTTGCTACCAATGCGATCAATGAAATAATAATAGAGAAGGTGGCAAGCCTTAGAACAGCCATCTCACCATCAGGCTGGTTCAAATAGGTGTATATTGCCGTTGGAATAGTTCGAGTCTCACCTGCTATGTTAGACACAAATGTGATTGTAGCACCAAATTCTCCCATACTCCGCGCAAAAGCCAATAATGATCCAACAATCAATCCCGGCATAGCCAATCGAAGAGTTATCGTAAAAAAAACTCTAACCGACGAAGCACCAAGAGTCCGTGCTATTCTTTCGAGCTTAGGATCTACATCCTCGATAGCTAAACGAACAGCACGTAACACCAATGGGAATGCAACGACGGAAGAGGATATTACAGCTCCTTTCCAATCAAACGCAAATTGTATATCAAAAAAATCTAACCACGGACCCCAAATCCCCTGGCGACCAAAAGAGATCAAAAGCAGATAACCGACCACAACAGGTGGCAATACTAACGGAAGGTGAAAAATACCATCAAGAAATAGCTTAAATGGGAAATTGCAACGTGCCAAGAGCCACCCCAAAACCACTGCCGGTGGGAGCGTAACCAGAACACAACAAAGAGCAACGCGCAACGAGAGTAAAATCACTTCCAATTCTTCAACCGTCAGCATCTTCTACCTCGGAATTTAACACAATAAAACCTTTTTTTGTAAACAACTTTAGTGACGACGGCGAAACCAAATACTCGTAAACATCCCGAACCTGAGGCTTCTCTCGACCAGTTACAATTCCAATACTGTAAGTAATTGGAGAATGAAAAGCTTTAGGAACTTTACGAACTATTCTAACTTTATTTGTCAAAAATGTATCCGTAAAATAAACTACTCCTAATTCACATTCCCCTCTAGCCACATAATTAAGTGCTGCCAATACATTTGGTGCCGACGCTATTCGGGGCTTTATTTGTTCCCACCAACCCAATTCTCTAAAAAATTCTCTGGTATACAATCCCACGGGGACATGAGTGGGATCACCCATTGCCAACCTCGATTTTCCCAAAACATATATAAAATTTTGTGGGGTTCTCCAATCTAATGTGGTTATACGTGATTTACTTTGAGTAATAAGTACTAATTCATTGCTTAAAACATTTCTTCGCGACGATTTTTCTATTATACCCTTAGTCACTAAATCGTCCATCCATAATGTATTGGCAGAAAAAAAAATGTCTGCTGGAGCTCCTAACTGTATTTGCCTTGCAAGAGTAGATGAGCTAGCAAAAGATATTTGGGTTGAACCATCAGAATGCTTTAACATGATTTCCGTAACAACAGAATTCAGACTGGCAGCTGCATACACTACTACCGGATCTGCATCTATCTGTCGAACAAAAAGCACAAAAATTACAATCAACCAACATCTTGTTTTCTTCATATAATCTGTTGGAATTATAATGGGATTCACTAATCTACTCGTCCTTTTAAATATTTAATCAATGCAAGTATTTTGATCGATCTCAAGGTTGCATTATAATCTGACATGGAAAATCTAGTAGATCCTCGTATAAAAAATAAATAATACGCAGAAAAATCGATTTCTAATAGAGGCGTATAGGATATGAAAAAGGAAAAAGAAGTTGTTATGGGTGTTCTAGGGGGCTCTGGCGTATACAAAATGCCCGAGTCTAAAATCATACAGGAACATGAAGTCGATACCCCCTTCGGCAAGCCATCAGACAAAGTAATTGAAACTGAACTACTAAATCGGTCTATTTTCTTTTTGCCAAGACATGGTCGAGGGCATCACCTCCTTCCCTCAGAAATACCTGCCAGAGCAAATATTTATGCATTAAAAGCATTGGGTGTGACACATCTATTAGCTATTAGCGCTTGTGGTATAATGCGTAAAAACATCAACCCGGGAGACATGATTGTACCAGATCAAATTTTCGATCGAACAAAGAGCACTCGCCCCTCTACTTTCTTTGGGGCAGGAATAGTTGGGCATATACCCTTTGCCGACCCGTTCTGCCATGACCTACGTTCACACATTCTTGAAGTAACAAGACTGCAAGACCTGAATGCTTTCGATGGTGGAGCCTATCTTTGTATGGAAGGGCCACAATTTTCTACTCGTGCAGAGTCGAACTTTTATCGCAAAACTATCAATGCGTCCGTTATTGGCATGACAGCTTTACCAGAAGCAAAACTGGCCAGAGAAGCAGAAATATGCTACGCCATGCTCGCTATGGGCACAGATTACGACTGTTGGCACGAAGAAGCGGACGATGTAAATATTGAGACTGTCTTAAAGGTAATGCAGGAAAACACAAACACGGCACACAAAATAATCAGCCAATTAGCCAAATTATTACCCAAAAGAACGCACTGCACCTGTCAAGAATCAGCTAAAAACGCCATTTTAACCGATCCTAAAATGATACCCGAAAAAACAAGAAAGACGCTTGATCTATTTTACGGTAAATATCTGAATTAATAATTTTCTCCAATTTTGGCTAACTCTCAGCTCGACGGATTGTGTGACCTTCTTGCAGCGATTTATGAAGTGAATCGAAGTATTCACTCCCATCATTCTCTACGGGCACACACTCCGAACCTTTTTCGCAAACAGGCATCGCGTCTTTTGGATATATATTATGTAATTCCTGTTTGTTGCATCCATAGTAGGTAACTTCTCCATTTGCTCGGGAATAACGATATACATGACGTGGCGTATCGACCCATGTATAATCTACCCGAAAACTATTTATTACTTGTTCATCTATTTCAATTCCAAGTCCATGTCCATTCGGAACACGGTAAAATCCACTGCGTAATTCTATCGGATTTACTAACAGCTCTTTATCCCAAATATTCATACAGGTGATAGCAGGCCACTTGGCCTGATTACAAACTGCTCCCAAGTGAGCGGCCCAGGTCGTAGTGATCCCCGTTCCAACGAGCTGAAGCCAAAATGGCTTATTAGCAACATCAGCTATTGCGGACTGCTTCATAACGCTATCAGCGCCAGCACACACTACAAAGCCATCGGTGACATCATGCTGTAGAGTAGTCATGATGGGCGGACTACCATAATGCATAGCTACTGGACGACTTATGCGGTTGCGTATCTGGGCATTCCCAGACACATCTCCTTGAGGAATCGGTGTCTCTATCATCGCAACCTGTTCGTATTGTTCAAGAGTAGAAAGAAATTCAACCGCACTAGCAGCATTACCAAGAGTACCATTGAAGTCCAGATCTAACTTAAAATGCTCTGGAACAACATCGATAATTGCACGAATTGCCTCGTGTAAGTCATACCATGTACGAGCCTTTAGCTTAGCCGTGGTATATCCCGCCTCGACCGCATCCTCGCATTGACGTGCCCAATCTTTGGGGGGCATATCCATGGCCCACCACGAAATAGGACACCATTCTCGCACTTGATTTCCAAGAAGCCGATGGGCAGAAACACCTAATTTCTTTCCAACAGCGTCGAAAAGTGCCATTTGTACTCCAGCACCAAGCCCATCATCCCACATTATATCTGCAGCTAAACGTCCAACAATTTGCTCATGAATATCATCAGGAACTTTTGACCATGTATAATTGGGAATAGTCTCCCCCCAACCGATAGTTCCATCTTCCATTTCGATTCGGCACAACTGTACGATCTGCCAATGAGGCAACCAGTATTTCATATGTGCATTGGTATGCTCTGTAAAAGGCACGTCCAAATGTATTAGCTCTATCTCTTTGATTTTCATGATAACCCCCTACCGGTTCATTAATTGCGCTTAGCAGTCCACTAATATCAACAAGTCACGTCACAAGAAATAGCCTGATTGGCACAAAGTGTCAACTTGATCATAATATCAACTTAGTCATATCGCATTTATCCATAACAACATAAATTGAATCTTATGGAAATTAATGAATGGTGCGAACGAATTCTTTTTGGGGCTTCATGGGAAGACAAACTATGTCAATTAGATGTTTACGAAGATCTTTCACGTAAAGAAATTACCCTTCCATTTTTTCCTGGCCGCCCTCCAGGATTAGGATTAGACGAATGGAAAAAACGTGAACGAACCTCTTTCCGTGAGGTAGGTAAATTTCATTCTGAGAAAGAAAGAGGGCTGGTCCTACATTTTTTTGCCAATCATGAACTCTTAGCTGTTGAATTGATGGCTCTAGCAATACTTAAATTCCAAGATGCACCGGCTGTTTTTCGGAGGGGTGTTGTTCAAACACTTAAAGACGAACAACAACATGTCAGGATGTATCAAAAACGCATGGCTGACATTGGTATTGAATTCGGCCAAATACCCGTTAGTGACTATTTTTGGCGGGCATTAGAGCCGATGAGAAGCCCAAAAGACTTTGTCACAGGCCTTAGCATGACGCTTGAGCAAGCAAATTTAGATTATACACTGCATTACGCACGCATTTACGAAAAAATTCAGGATAAAAAAACAGCAGCTATCTTAAAAAAAATTTACAAAGACGAGATTGAACACGTCAAACATGGATTAATTTGGTTTAATAAATGGCGTGACAAGCGTTCCAACCCGTGGAGTTCTTACATTGAGGCATTACCTAAACCTCTAACTCCAGCCCGAGCGAAAGGTATCGGCTTTAATCGCGAAGGACGTATCAAGGCTGGATTCAACACCGAATTTATAGACGAACTCGAGGTTTACTCACGCTCAAGAGGTCATCATCCTCAAGTTTATTGGTTCAATGGAAACTGCGAGGAACAAATCACCAACACTCATCCAAATCAAACGCCCACAGCAACAATAAAACAGCTCGATCGAGATTTACGAACACTTCCGAGCCTAATATGCAAGAAAGACGATATAGTCTTAGTAGAGAAAAAACCTTGCATCAGTTTTTTAAAAAAATTAGGCCGTTCAGGATTTACGTTACCCCGGTATGTTGAATACGGAGACGCAAACGAACTCAGTTCATGGAACGCTGGAGCAATTGATGAGCTAAGACCCTGGGGGTGGAATTCAGAGAGCACACGCTTTCTAAAGCCGCTATCAAAACACACCAAACAAGAGAGACCTATCGACTGGGATCAACGGTGGGAGATACTGTATTCAAAAACGTGGAGTGCTGCACAGCTGGAAAAATTTTTAAATGAAAATAAAGAACCGTGGCTTTGTGATGCTAAAATGGTAGGCACAAAATGCACAAATAAAGACCAGATAAAAAATTTGATAGGAAAGAATGCGGGTAACTTTATTATAAAGACTCCTATCGCGTCATCTGGTCGTGGCCAAATCCGCGTGAAAAATGGGCGGTTACGCAAGGATCAAATTGAAAATTTAGAGAAGATAATACAAAAACATAAAGAAGTAATCGTCGAACCATGGCTTAATAAAATTATCGATCTCTCGTTTCATTTTGACATTAATGCAAATGGGAAAACAACGATAGCAGGATGGACGCGCTTTTGTACTAATGCACGTGGCCAATACCGCGCTACTTTCATTCACCAGATGGTTGCCGGCTTATCCCCTGAAACAAAAAGATTTTTGTACGGAGGAGGAAAAACACCAAAACTGTTGTGTCGATTAGGGGAAGCACTTAGCCAAGAAATAGGCCCAGCCATTGCAAAATTAGGATATGTCGGCCCAGTTGGTGTAGATGCACTTGTTTACAGAAATGCGAATCAACAACTTCGATTAAAACCCATCGTCGAGATTAATCCGCGATGGACCATGGGACGCGTGGGACATTCGATAAAAATTCGTGTAAATTCCGCCCGTACTGCCATTTGGTTGATCTTGCACAAGCGCGAAGCTATCTCCGCAGGTTTTAACAACTTCGCCGGATGGGCCGAATATATTGATAGCAACTCTCCAATTGAATTAACTGAAGATGAAAGACAAATTAGCCGTGGAATTTTATTTACAACCGACCCGACTCAATCCATGACATTCTCTACCGCACTTGTAGTAGCTGCCAGCTTAAAAGAATGCGAGAATATTGCATTGCAATCGGGCTTGAAACTATGTATTTAATCCAGTTCAAATAACGCATTAATTTCCAAAGGGAAACCTGGTCGCCCACCGCGGTTCAAACAGGTCCCCACGAAGCTACCCGACAAAACCAATTCACCGTTTGGCCTCCGTATTTCCTGATTAAAAATAAATCTTAAACGGCCCTTTTTCTCAATACAGAGACCAATCGAAAAATCATCTCCACTTCGTAATGGCTGTTGATATTCTATTTGACAAGACGTAATTATAAGATCATGTCCACATTCGTGCAGTTTTGCAAAATCTAATCCTTTACTTTGCAAATATTTGTGGCGTGCATGCTCTAGATAGTTTTGATATACCGCATTGTTTACAATTCCCTGCAAATCACATTCATAATCTCTTACACTCATTGTTAAAGTAAATTGAATACTCTCAAGGCTTTCTATTTTCACTCTATCGCTCAACTTCCCAAAAGATAGAGAACAAATACAACGGCAAAAGTGATGGCAGGAGAAATCAGCATCATTGTTACAAATAAATTATTACTTTGGGTAGTCTTTCGTGTGAGTTCCAACAATATCAACAACAATGGCAACAATGGAAAAATAATCCATTCTATAGCAATACCATCAAACCACAAAACAAGTAGGCCCAACACCGAAAAAAAATAAGACAGTATTACTGCATTTTTAGCCCCAAAACGAACTGCCATTGTTCCCTTCCCTGCCTTCCTGTCCGCCTCAATGTCAGGCAAGGTAAAAGCAACCGCAGCCCCAAGTTGTAGGGAAATATACCCAAGAATAACGCCACCAACATTAGGCCCTATCCAATCGCCAGTATTCAAATAAAAAGCCACAAGCGGCAAGACGCCGCCAACCCCGAGTGCCTGCAAAAATTCACCACCGAAACGATAATTCATTCTAACAGGATAAAGGCTATATAGCCAAAAAAGTCCAAGGCCAATACCAGAGAGTAACGGTAGAAACGGACGTGACATGAAAACAGCCAAGGCTACGCCCCAGACGAATACCAGACATCCGAAGACTAAACCAGTATTTCTTAATTCCTTAGGTTCCAGTTTAGCCTGAACCAATACGCGAGATCCTCCTGAAAACATAGTTGGCGCCTCATTTAAAGCATCAGCAAATCTGTCAGACCAATCATTTAAAAAAACAATATACAATTGCATTCCGATACCATAAAGGAATAACCACCAAAGATTTCCAACAGCAACCGTATCATCCACGGAATACGCAATGGCATGACCTAATACTAAAGGCAACTGTATATTGATCGCAGATGTAATCCGTGCAGCTTGCAACCAAGCTATCCACTTATTCATACGTCAATATTAAACGTAGCACATACAGCGGCATGATCACTCGGCCATCTTCCTTCGTGTGTATTCAATAAGTCGGCCCCTTCGCACTGGATGTCACGACCTCTATAGTAGATGTAATCGATTCTATCCTGCCAACTATTTGGATTACGCGGAGTCCATGTATGACCAAGGTGTTTTTTTTCGTCAAGATTGATACTGCGATAGCTATCCAAGAAACCGGCTTTTATCATTTGTGCACTTACAGGCCATTCTACAACTAAGTCCTTATGTAAATGACGAGACGATTCTGTCCAATCCAAATGAGAAGGGCAATTGAAGTCGCCTGCGACAAAGAGTCGACTACCATAAAATTTTTCTGATATTTCGACTAAAATCTGTTTTATTTCAGATGCCCGAGTATTCCACTCAGACTTTTGTAACACTTCCGCTGTAATACCTTCAACAAGAACGTTACTACAAAAATCAGGCAAATAATGAAGCCATAACGTAAACACGTCTATCGTTAAGGAGGGATTAAGCTCTAAAGAAACTCCTCCTAAGTTAAACGGCTGGTAAAAGGAATGATGAGATACGGCGGGATACCGACTTATTACGGAAAGATTTGACGACCGCAGATAAAGGTGGTAGCCCAAAGCATCGGCAATTCTTGGCCCAGATCCATATGTTTCTTGCATAGCAACAATATCAACTCCACTCTTTCTGATGATTTCTGTAACACGTTGAACTCCGACATCAATGCCATCTTCACGCCCTCCATTCCAAATGTTCCAAGACATTATACGAAGTTTGCATTTAGGATTAAAATTAGGATGGGTGGATGGTCGAACAGATAAACGCTCTTTATACAATTGCAAAACCTGATCCAACTCCAAGGCCTCAGGTATTTGGTGTATGGTTTCGTCTTGACCAAACAAAGCGCTAAAGTGTCCTTGGGGACCGTTAACAAGATCCATACCCGCCAAACTATAGAGAGCCATCTGGACACCATCGTAATAAAGTTTTGCCGCCAAATTATCTATATCAACCACAAAAGCAAGAAAATGCCACTTTCCATCGGAAACAGTCTGACGCTCGCCAGTAGGCTGGTAATCTAACCTCTGTTCACCGTCCCCTATGTTCCATGCCCAGGCACCATTCGGTTGCAGTACAATCGCCCACCCAGCAAGCGAACCAGAAGTAAGAGAAAATCCATAATTGTGCCTATCCGTATAGTCAAAAACAGATCCATCGTCCCACCCCTTATTTGTAGCTATAGCGGGGAAATCTTGTCGACGTTCCGTTGTTCGAATCCAAAAATAAACAGAAAAAGGGTCTACCATAATTTTAATTATACGGCGCTTGTCTTTGAGTAGCCAGTTAGCTAATTTTTTCGGCGCACGTTAAACTCTTACAGTTAAGGTGATGAAATGTTTAAAATTTCGGTTTGGCACGGTGATCTCTCAGAGTCTTATTTGCGATTTGTAACTCAACTCGGCGTAGACTGCCTAGACTTCGGCCAAGGCGACTTTTTCCCAGGAGTTAAGGAACAAGGATATCCAGATCTAGATGAATTATTAAAGATCAAAAGAAAAATTCTATCATGGGGATTAAATTTCAACCGAGTCACCCTCCCAGATATCACCAAAGAATTTATGAAAGAAAAAGATGGCAGTGAAAGAGAATTAGAAAATAGCGTAAATGCCCTTCGTGTCTATGCCGAAGCCGGAATACCTATTGCCCGTCAGCGGTTAGAAGGCGATGTTTTTCCGTGGATGTCCCACCGGTGGAACGCACCCCATCGTGGAGGGTATCAATATCGATCTGAGAGTTTGGCCCTTGCGAATAATACTCAGGGTCCACCACCTGCCGAAGAATTAGAAAAATGGTGGTCACGTTTCTGTGATCTCTACGTTGAACTTGTGCCCGTAGCTGAAGAACATGACATCAAACTGGCTATCCACCCATCCGATGCACCGTTCGCCGATACCCCCTTGGGTGGCCTTGGCTATCACCGAGTAATCGATGCATTCCCTAGTAAACAAGTTGGCTATCTCTACTGCTGCGGTACCCGTGCCCAGGCAGGCGGATCTCCGTTGGTTTTAGATGAACTGCACAATTATGGTCGAAAGGGTCGTCTTTTCATGATTCACCTTCGCAACGTTCGTGGATCCTTAGCGACAGCAGGTGGTTTTGAAGAAGTATTATTAGACGATGGCGACATGAATCCTGCAAAGATTTTGCTAGAACTTAAACAGATCGGCTTCGATGGGTGCATAAACCCCGACCATATTCCAGCTTTGGAAGGTGATCAGGGAAATCTTACCCGAGGCATGGCATACAGCGTGGGCTACCTTAAAGCTCTTTTTGCGGCAATGGCAGTTTTATAATGAAAAAAATAGCTGCCATAGTAACAGAATATCGCCCGCGGTCTCATGCCGACGTCATCATTACAAAATTTATTCATGGATTCCCAACAGACGACGGATTTCACAAACCTAGGGTAGAAGTTGCCGGGCTTTATCTGGACCAGATACCAGAAAATGACATAGGTCTTGATCTTGCTAAACACAATAATATCCCTGTGTACAATAGCATCCTGGCTACACTCTGTTTGGGCGGCAATGAACTCGCCGTTGACGGTGTTCTATTAATTGGTGAACACGGTGATTACGCGTGGAATGAAAAAGAACAGCATTTATACCCACGTCGGTATTTTATGGAGCAAATTTGTGGCGTGATGGCCACTTCAGGGAAAACTGTTCCCATCTTTAATGACAAACACCTCTCGTACAACTGGACTGACGCAAAATGGATGTATGACCGAGCAAAGAGCCTTGGAGCTCCGCTAATGGCGGGTTCGTCATTACCTGTTGGTTGGCGCAATCCATGGATAGAACACCAACTCGATTCACCTATTACAGAGGCAGTTGCTATCGGTTTTTCTGGTCTTGACATATACGGTTTTCACACCTTAGAAGTTCTTCAATGCATGATAGAGAGACGCACAGGCGGAGAAAGTGGTGTGTCTGCCGTGACTTGTCTTGAGGGAGATGCCGTTTGGGACGCTGCCGATAATGGTCTTTTCTCCTTAGACCTGGCAGAAGCTGCATGTTCCACAATCCAAAACAAGCCGGAAGGGTCCATGAGATCTCATTGCGAAAATCCAGCATTATTCTTGGTTGAATATTCCGACAAGACACGTGGGTCGGTCCTTATGCTAAATGGATACGTTTCTGACTTAGCTTATGCAGCAAACGTGAACGGAAAAGTGGAAGCATGTGAGTTTTTTTTACAAGGCCATGGCGGTGAAGAAGGGGCCTATGCACATTTTAGCTATCTCGCTCTCAATAGTGAAGAAATGTTCCTCACCCAAGAACCACAGTACCCCGTCGAACGTACATTATTAACCTCTGGTATACTAGAAGCTGCGCTCAACGCTCGTTCACATGGCCATATAAGACTCGAAACGCCATGGTTAGAAAATGTTAGCTATCAGTCTTATACTAATTTTCGTTGGAGGCCTCGCCAGGCACGCCCAACAGGCTCTTGCTTAGATCCATTCCCACCAAAAGAGAAAAGTTTATGAGTTTTTTCCTAACGGGCTTCGCAGATGAAATTAGTACCGATCCGGACGAGCAAATCGAGACCCTAAAAAAAGCGGGTATGAACTATGTAGAGCTAAGAGGTGTCAACGGAAAAAATATTCTTGACATGAGTGATGATCAAGCTCTTGCCTTCAAATCAAAATTGGACAAAGCCGAAATTTCTGTCTCTTCAATTGGATCACCTATTGGGAAAGTCCAAATTCAATCCGATTTGACTACTCACATGAACCTTTTCCGCGTTGCGTTAGAACGTGCAAAAATGTTTTGTACTCCTTACATAAGAGTATTTTCTTTCTACTATGAGGGGACCAGACCTGATTTATGTCGGGAAGAAGTGATTACGTTTTTTAGACAAATGCTGTATGAAGCACGGGTTGCCGGGTGCGTCCTTCTCCACGAAAATGAACGCCATATTTATGGCGAGACGCCCTCACGTTGTCTCGATCTAATGGAAACACTTAACAGTCCTATGTTAAAATTGGCATTTGACCCAGCCAATTTTGTTCAAGCAGGAATAGATCCGTTGGTGGACGCATGGCCGATCCTGAAACATCACACGGCCTATTTTCACATCAAAGATGCTATAGCAAAAAATGGCCGGGTAGTTCCAGCCGGTTGCGGTGATGGCGGATTAACAAAAATTCTTCAACAGGCAACGGCCAATAATTTCGCTGGCTTTTTGTCAATAGAGCCACACCTGAAACCCGATGATCCAGACTACGGCGGCAGCGGCCCTGATCGCTTTTTAACAGCGGTACAAGCCTTGCGTCTCCTGTTAGATCAAATTGGGGCTACCGAATCTTTCAATAGCCCACCCCCGGTCATCTAAGAATGAAAATCTGCAAAGCTTTGGGAAATATTCGCAGAGAAACTCTTTGCTTTTTTCGACAGATTGGCGTAGAACAGGTTAACATACCACCCTATAAAAATTCCAATTTACAACTACGCCCACTCGTCCCACCTCCCCAAAAGAATCCACCAGGCCCAATGCCTGAAAAATGGGCCGAAAATGAATTAAATTATATTTGCGAACAAGTTCGTGCATTCGAACTTGAGCCAACCGCGATTGAGTTACCCATTTCTAGATCAATCCTACTCGGAGAAGAAGAACGATCAGCGGACCTCGAAGATATTATCGAGCGAATACATATTGCTTCTCGAGTCGGCCTCTCTATTTTGACATACAATTTTACCGCACTTAGAGCATCTGAAGGCTATAGCGTTCGTACAGGTGCCGGTCGCGGCGGAACAAATCTTCGAGACTTCGATTTTTCAAGGATAAAAGAAAAACCACCATTAAATAACCTTGGAAAGAAGAGCAAGCGTTTCATGTGGAAAAACCTAGAATATTTTCTCAAAATCGTTGTGCCGGAGGCTGAAAACGCTGGAGTACGTCTTGCACTGCATCCAAATGATCCCCCTGTTCCAGAATATAGAGGAGTTGCTCAACCAGTCTGGAATGCCGCCAGCGTTGAAAAACTTCTTGGTCTAATAGATAGTCCGGCTAACGGCTTGTTTTTCGATACCGGTGTAGCAACAGAATGGGGGGAAAACGTACCAGACCTCATACGAAAATGGGGAGGCCAAGATCGAATATCCTCCGTACATTTTCGCAACGTTCGAACAGAGAAACCCTACTATCGATATGTTGAGACATTTATTGACGACGGAGACTGTGATCCCTTGGGCTCTATGCTCGCGCTTGCCGAGATCGGCTATGGTTATGGTATAGACCCAGACCATACGCCAAGTTTTGACGGAGACACAGGAGAAGCAAGGATTGGATGGACTTTAGCCGTTACCCAACTACGAACGTTACGCGACTTAAGTATTCGTGAGCACCGATTCTAATTATTTTCCTTACCCATGATTCTATCAAAAGGGTTCGCTATGCTCGAGGCCACATTAGACAAATGGGCGCTGATTCGACGCAAAAACCGTAACGCCAAAGCAAATATTATCGATTCACCTCCCTTACTGTTTTCATCCATGATAGCAAAAATCAATTCGTCGCTACGTGCCTTAATCTTTTCATGCTCACGCATTACGCTACGTACTAATTCAACATCACTTTCTTTCAGAGCCCAATCAACTAGGTTAAATAAAGGGAGGATCGCTCCCCGAAGGTCCGTGTAATCACCTTTATAGACGTCAGGTATGACATTCTCTCCACTCCAACTGCCCATCTCTGCCAGACTTTTAGAATAATCTCCACAACGCTCAACATCATGAACAACACTGAGCAACGCCAAGCTAGTGGATAAATCATGATCTAGATTGAGAGTTAAATGTTCAAAAATCATTTTTTGCACTAGGTGCTCACCGGCATTAATCTCTTTATCACTGCGCACGACAGCCGCTC
>CEUA01060436.1_pt1 | contig 15827 bp, 15 predicted proteins | sample 361541 | NCBI WGS metagenome assembly CEUA01 (sample SAMEA2623079, study PRJEB7988) | marine metagenome | isolation source: saline water (ENVO:00002010), including
CCAGATAATCTTACTCCGGCTTGCAAAAGTCTTATTTCCAAAAGAGATTTGTGTTTATAAAAGTAATCCCATTTAAGATTCTCTCCTTTAAAATCATAACATTGCTCTCGCAACTTCTTAGATTCTAAAATATAATCTTGGACACCATGAGATTGCCATTTTCGTATTTTTGAATAATCTATATTTAAAAGTAAATAATTTGAATATTCAGTATAACTTAATTTTTGATGTTCAATAAGTTTTGTATCCCAAATACTATGGAGATTAGTGTTTTCCCCAAACCACTTTAATTTAATAGTATTTCCACCTTTATCTAATCCATTACCTACATGAAGTGGTTGATGAAGGTCCCCTACTAGATGTATTAAAAATTTAAGAGCTATCTCTTTTTCTTCTTTGGGGGCTTTTCTATTTTTAAGAGTACTAATAAATTCATTTACTTTTTCTACAGCAAGCCCTTTATGTTTTCCGGCACTATATTCTTCATTGTCGGGTATTGTACAGTAATGCCAGTCCCAAGCATGATCCCAATCAGAGTCAGATTTGATTTCATCAGCCCAATTACTTAACCTAGAGAGGTCGTGGTGGCCAACAAGTTTACGAATTTGAGTTTTTGCGTTTTTAGTTAAATAAGTCTCTCCAACTTTTCCAACAATTCTATGTCCTGTTTTACCCCAACCATATAAAATATGAATGTTGATTAAAAAAAATGTTAAATAATATTTAATTTTCATATGAAGTCCATTATTTGATTTATTTTATGAATTAGTTTTTTAGTAAATCTCAATAATATTTATTGGATACAATTTTTAAAATATATTATAGATGGTGTTTTATAAATGCTAATATCATTTTTGGATATTTGTCTGTGGCTATTATAAAACCTTTATCTTCTAGTTTTGCAACTCCTTCCCAATTTCTAGAATTTTTATCATCAAGTTTTAATTGAATAGGTTTTTCATTTGTTAATAAAATTTGATTATTTTCAATTTTAAACTGTATTAATCTCTCAACTATTTCAGATTGACTATGAGATACCCCTTCTTTATGTTTTGTTAAAATTAGATCTTGGGAAGGTTGTAAACGCTTTTTATCACCTGGCCAAAAATAATTTATTGCCCAAAATTTATTATTAATATCAACCTTTGTCACATCTGTAATTCGGTATTCAATATTTGGGAATTCTATTGATGAAATTGAATGATTTATCAAAGATATTCCTGGTTGGGTAATTTTACTTTGTAATTTCTCACCATTTGCCTCATAAAGTAGAACGATATTCTTTTTATAAATTAAGGCACTTTCATAAGTCATGTTTTTTACTTGAATGGGAGTTTTAATCTCTTTCAAGCTATCTTCATGAATAGTCATATTTAAAGAACTATTATTTATTTTCCCCCAAGCTAAGTATGATTTCATTTCATCATTATCTTTAGCTTCAATAGTAACGAAGAACTTATTATTATTAAAAGCAATAGATTCAAAGCCTTCAAACCCTTTAATTGTTTTGGTGTAATTAGGTGTTTTAAATATATTTACTTCTGGCAATATTGGTGATGGGTTTTCTGATGCAATAGATTTAATTATTTTCTTTTTTGCAATAATGAAAACAAACCCATTAAGATTTTCAGGCAATAGAATGAGGTTGTCTTCATACCAATCTAACCCTGAAATTTCTTGTTTTGGATTGGTAATAATTCCAGATAGTGGAATTACTTTAGCTTTTATTTCTTGAGAAAATGAATGTGATAAACAAATAAAAAGTAGAAATAATTTATATTGTTTTAATAATTTCAATAAAAGATCTAACCTGAGTTTTTGCAAAGATTTTTTAAAAGTTCAAAACTGTAAATGCCTGAGTGGTGACCATCTTTCCAGAATGGTCTAATAGCATAATGGCCAACAGGTTGTATACCTGTAATAATGTAGCTGTCTTCTTTTAATTCTTGTTCAGGACCTTTATAAATATTACCAAAAACATCTTTCTCCCCAGCACAATTAGCACATGGGCAATTGTTTCTCATTAATATTAGTTTCAATACATCTTCAGTACTATCACTCCATTTAAGAAGTATTAAATCATTTAAAATTTCATGATATTCAAGTTTTATGTTATTCATTACTTTATAAACATTATCTTTTTAGTTTGAATAGAATTCTTTGAAATCAGTTTAAGGAAATATACCCCGCTTGGATATTGATTTGCATTCCATTTAAAATTATGATATCCGCTTGTATTAAAATTGGATATAACAGACTCAACAATGTTCCCATTAATGTTATATATTAGTATAGAAACAGTTTTGTTCTTAGCAAAAAAATGAATATTTGTCTCAGGATTAAATGGATTTGGATAAGAATCAAAGAGCTCAAAGGAGTATGGTGTTTTTTTATTTTGCTTTGTGTTTAGTATAGGTAGGGTTACTCTATTAAAATTAATAGAACCATCTTCAATAGTAATAGTATGTGGAGGGAAATAAAACGCGGGTTTTAGCATAACTAAACTAATATCTCCAGTAATAGATGAGTCAGTTACATTGTTAAAATTTATTTCGCCTGATAAACCAATATACAGATCATCGCTAAATTCTAAAAAAATATCTTCAAGATAATTTTCTATATCAATTGAATCCTCATTATTTGTTGAGTCATTTATAATATCTAATAATTGAATAACAAAATTTGAATCAATATTTGGAATGAAAAGAGTTAAAGCTTCTAAGCTTATTGGATTACTTTCATCTCCAGAGCCAGGTATCTCCCATGATCTTTCTTGAACTGGGAAAATTGTATCTTGTAAAATTGAAAAAAACAGATCATAATTATTGTCATCTTGTTCAGTAAAAGAAGTAATAATAACTGAAGGGTCCTCTTGATTAATTAGAAGGCCTGTTTTTGTACTGTCTGCTAACAATGAATTAAAAGAACCACTCTCAGTTCCACTATAATTAAAATTTATTTGACCATTATATAAGTTTTGAGCAGTTAATAAAGAAAAAATAAAAAAAAATAATTTGATCATTAAACTGTAATTAAATAAAAGTATGTGAGTGGTTATTTGCGTCCACGCTTTAAAACTACAATAATGTTTGCTCCAAAGCTAAGAATAGATGTTTTAGCAGGAGCCCATTCCCCATTTTGTGGTACTAAATTTACACGGCTAAACATGTGAAACTCCATAGGAAAACTTGAAGAAGAAAAGTTAAAAGAAGGGCCACTATTTAATCCAAATCCACCAAAATTATCAATAGCATCTGAGCCATCAGTCCATGGCTGTTGATAAGGGTCAACTTTAATTTTATTATTGTAAGACAAACCAATATCAATACATAAATGAAACCATTCTGGGAAAAAGAAAAATATAGGGTTTAAATCAAAACTGCCGTTAGCAACCATTTGATAAGCACTAACCTTACCCATAAATGGATCATCATAACCATAAAACATAAAATATGCACCAGGTGAAGCATCAACCGCACCAAGGATTAAATACGGAGCTTGAAAGCCAAAACCAAAGGTAAGGGGGTTTGCCTTTCCATCTGGCACCTCTGTGTTCCCTGTTTCTTCTTGTTTAGACATCCCTAATGCAATAGCTCCAGCCCCAAAAAATGATACTTTATAATAATCTTGATTTGTTTTTTCTTTACCTTCATATTTATAATTTTCTTCAAACTTATTGATATCTTCATCATACTTAAAGTCATCAAATTCGTCTAGCCAATCATCATCATTTGCTGAGAATTCACCATTTTGATAAAAATATTTAGCTTCACTATTTAAGACTGCAACTTTCCCATCTTCAGTTCTTAAGGTATCTATATTTACTAATAATAAACCTTCAGGTGAGTCTAGACCCATTGGAATTATATGAACTTTTGAATCATCTATTTTTGTTACTTTTCCAACGACATAAGTACCATCAAAAAAAGTAACCTTCCCATGGATTCCAAGAGCAAAATTTGCTAGGATTAAGTAAAAAAAAACTTTTTTCATTGTATATTTATTTTATTGTTAAAACTCATAACCAATTGAAAATCCTAGATCTATCCACTCAGTATAACCCATTCCATCATTTTTTTGAATAATATTTCCTCTACTTGTGAGTCTTAATTCAATTGATTCTATATATTCTTTATAATTATCTATAATTTCATTATCCTCAAATTTTTCTAAAACAAAACTTCCAAAAGGGATGTCAATAGAAGCCCCGGTAATAAAACCAAGTCCTTTCGGACTATAGTATCCAGTACAAGCTGTGAAACTCAAACTATAATTCCCAATGAACAGACCAGGACTTAGTCCAACCTGAAAAGCTAATTTTCCAACACGGTTACTTTCGATGGGGGTGTAGAAATTATAATATGCAATTTCTGAAATAATATTCATAAAAAAGTCATCGATAAAAATACCATATGGGCTTCCAATTGATAAACCAAAAATTGGACTAACTTTGGTAATGTAATCATCTGATACTCCCGACCCTCTTTGAATTGGATACCCAAAATAAGTGTTTGCACTCCAGTTTGGTACAATTTCATATTCTATGTCGAATATCTCTTTAATAGGTTTTTTGTGTTTTTCTTGTTCTTGATTTGGATCTAAATATTCTCCATTACTAAACAAAAAGAGTATTTTATTGGATGCAATTAATAATTTCCCATTATTTAATTTTAAACTATCAATATTAGAAACTATAATTTCTTCAGGAAAAGTAAGACCTTCGGGCGTTATCGAAGCAGAAGTGTTATTAACGTTTGTTATATCACCTTTGATAGTTGTGCCATCATTAAATATTATTTTACCGTTAATAGAAAATAGTAGACTAAATATTAGGGGTAGCGAAATTATTATTTTCATAAATATCCCTTATTTTACTATAAAAACAAGAATTTTAAAAAAGCTTAATTCATAGATTTTTGTATTTAGTGTTAAAATTAATTTAATAATCAATCAAACTTGTCTTTTTTACTTTAATTTTATTTTTTAAATAAAAAATAAAAAAGAGTGGGCCCACAGGGATTCGAACCCCGAACCAACAGATTATGAGTCTGGTGCTCTAACCGTTGAGCTATGGGCCCAGAAAAATTATATATCTAATATCTTAGTTTTAATGGCATCTAAATTAGTATTTTAAACATTAGTCTAAAAGGAATCTATTGTTTAAAATATTACATATATTATGAAAAGGAATAATTATTATACCCTTTTTGGGTTCAACAACACGATTTCAGTTTTAGAGGCAAATGAATGCTTAAAAATTAATGTTAATCTAGTAAGGGGAAGTAAGTCTGAGCAAAACACAAAATTAATTAAGCTATTAAAACAAAAAGAGATATGTTTTAAAGTAATTGAAAAAAAAATGTTTATTAAAAAATTTTCTAATGAACACAATCAAAGTGTTGCTGTTTCATTTTATTATGATTTAGTAAAAACAAATATTCCTGATTTTTTTGATAAAAAAAATTCTTGTTATTTGGCCTTAGATCAAATTAATGACCCTCAAAATTTTGGACAAATTATTAGGACAGCAGAATGCGCAGGTGTAGAGGGGATTATTTATTCTAAGCATAATTCAGTACCAGTGACTAATAGTGTTCTTCAAGTGAGCCAAGGGGCATTTTTAAATATGTCTATCTTTGAAGTATCAAATATAAAAAATGAAATAAAGAAAATGAAAAAATTTGGCTTTTGGTCAATAGGGGTTGAAAATGGCATAAGTGCTTCGGATTGGTTTGATCTTGATTATAAAGGTAAAATAATAATTGTTTTTGGAAGTGAAGGAAAAGGAATCAGACACAAAGTATTAGAAATTTGTGATTTTAAAGGGACAATAGAAATGCAAGGTAAAATAAACTCATTAAATGTAAGTGCATCAGTTTCAGCAATATTGTTTGAGCGCTTAAGACAATTAAAAATAACGACTTAAAATGCCATCAACTCATGATTACAAAACAGATGTTAGAAATAATGATATTCAAATTTATATAAATGGGATTTTTTTTCATCGTTTAGAAGCTAAGGTTTCTGTGATGGATAGTGGCTATTTGTTAGGAGATGGAGTTTGGGAAGGCATTCGACTTCACAAAGGAAAACTTTTGCATTTAGAAAGTCACCTTTCTCGATTATATAAAGGAGCAGAATTATTAGATATTAAATTAAATTTATCACCAGAAAAAATTAAACAAGCCTTAGTTAAAACGGTGAAAGTAAATAATATGCATACCGATGTACATATTAGACTAATTGTTTCAAGGGGTATTAAAAAAACACCTTATCAGCATCCTAAAGTAACAATAGGGGCGCCTACAATTGTAATAATCCCAGAATTTAAGAAAGTAAATATTGATGATATAAATAAAGGAATTTCTCTTGTTTTAGTTAAAACAATTAGGGATTATAGGGTTCAAAATCCCCAAATCAACTCACTAAGTAAACACAATTGTATTGCCGCTTGTATAGAAGCTGCAAAATTAGGAGCAGATGAGGGAATTATGTTAGATCCCCAAAATAATGTTTCAACTTGTAATTCAACAAATTTATTTATAGTAAGAAATAATGAAGTTTGGACTTCAAAAGGAGTATATTGTTTAAAAGGGGTTACCAGAGGCAATATCATAAGAATATGTGAGGAGTATAAAATTAAAATTTATGAAAAAGATTTTTCCTATGAAAAACTTTATAGTGCCGATGAGGTGTTTGTTACAGGAACATTTGCAGGCGTAATTCCTGTTGTTAAAGTTGGTGATAAGATTTTGAGTAATTCAAAAATTGGGAAAATTACAAAATTGTTACAGGAATATTATTTACTTGATATGGAAAATTAATTTAATAATGAAAAAAATTCGAATTGCCATGTGGTCTGGACCTCGAAATATATCAACCGCTTTAATGAGGTCTTTTGAAAACAGAAAAGATACATCTGTTTTAGATGAGCCCTTTTATGCTTTTTATTTGAACAAAAAAGGCTACAATCATCCCTTAAAAGAAGTCATATTAAAAAGTCAAAGTAAAAATTGGGATGAGGTTGCTAGCTTTTGCTCAGGTACAATACCAAATCAGTCTAATGTTTGGTATCAAAAACATATGGCTCATCATATTTTAAAAGGCTGTGATTTGAATTGGTTAGTTAGGGTTAAAAACTGTATTTTGATAAGAGATCCAAAATTTGTTATCAGTAGTTATAGTAAAAAATATAAAATTGAATCAATTCGTCAATTAGGCTACCAACAGCAATTAAAAATTTTTGATTATCTTGTTGATCAAAATAATATTGAACCAATTATTATTGATTCGAATGACTTGTTAGAGGATCCCAAAAGAATGATAACTAAGTTATGTAATAAAATAGATATTAAATTTTCAAGAAGAATGTTATCATGGCCTGTTGGAAAAAGAGAGTCTGATGGGGTTTGGGGTCCATATTGGTATGAAAATGTATGTAAATCCACAGGGTTCATTGCCCCATCTAAGAAAAGTATAAATTTGGGAAAAAATTTATATCCTATTTATGAAGACTGTCTATCGATATATAATTTTTTATTTGAAAAAAGATTAAAACTTTAATCAAGTGAATAATTTAATAAATATATTTTTTATTATCTTAATCTTATCCATTCCAGTACTATATAGATTCATTAGATCAGGTAGTAATTCCATATTTTATTCTAAAGGTATTCTTTTAAAGGATGAAAATTATAAAAGAGCCGAGTTTTTCAGGTTCATTCAAGTAATAATTGGTTTTTTTTTCTTACTAGTTCATAGTTTTACACTTTTTGGATTAGGTAATCTTATTTTATTTTTGTTTTTAAGTATCGGAATTAGTTTTATTTTTGAAATTGTAGGAATTAAAACAGGAATTACATTTGGTGGGTATTTTAATTATGATATAAAAAGTAATGGCCCAATTTTTTTTAAAGTACCTATTTTTATTATCTTAACTTGGTATGGGCTAATATATATGAGTTTTAATTATGTCATTTATATCTTTAAAGTAGAGACTATGGGCTTTTCAAATTCTTCGATTATTGAAATATTAACTATCAGTTTTTTTTGTGGGTTATTCATTATGTTATTAGATTTAATTCTAGATCCAATTGGCGTGGATGAAAAAAGGTGGCTTTGGCAAAATCCTGGGGTGTACTATGGAGTCCCTTATCTAAATTTTCTTGGTTGGTTTTTATGTTGCTTTATTACTGTATTCTTATTTTTATTACTTTTTTCCAATAATAAATCTATTTCTTTTGATAAAGTAAATAAGGTCCCGTTATTTTTGTTCACAATTATACCGATTATTGCTTCAAGACCGTGTTTTGAAAGAAATTTGAAATTTCCAGGTTACTTTGGATTATTCTATGGTATTTTGTTGAATCTTTTACTGGTTATATAAATATAACTTAAAAGCGCGTATTTTATAATACGCGCTTTTAAGTTTTTGCTGACCTCATTTTGTCAACAATTTTATTTTTATTTTGCTGAAATAATAGAGGCCAGCAAAGTACTTGAAATAGACAACTGATCACCTCCCTTTTATTTAATATTAGTAAAATATATAAAATAATAACTATGTTTCAGGTAGCTTGTCAAAGTAAATAAGAATTCAATGAAATATATTTTTTTACTCTTTATTTTATCAACAAAAATAGAAGCTTCTAATAATAGAATTATTCTTGAAGATGATTTTAACCCAAGTATAGATAAAATTTCCCATTCAACAACTAGTTTTGGTTTGTACTATGTATTTAGATATTTTGATAAATCTAAAAAAGAGTCAGTATCACTTGCTTTTTTTGTTGGGCTAGGTTACGAAATATATCAAATATATGATCCACTTGAAGAAGCATATTTCAGGGGTGTAAGCCTACATGATATTTTTTATAATATGGTAGGGATTACATTAGCTGTAATTGTAGATAATATGTTTAAAAAAAAGGGAGTAAAGGTTTTATCTTTACCTTTTAAAGGTAAAAAGGTTTAATTCTTTTTTTTCCCATTTTTCTAAAGTATCAAAAACTTCTTTTCTAATTTCACTTGATGTTCCTTTGTGTTTTTTAGTGTAGGGACACATAACACATTAATTATTGTTCTAATTGAGAATTAAGTTTTTGTTGAGGTTTAACTTTTTTAATTAAATCTTCTGTTAGAGCATGTTGCAATTTCATCCAAAACCCAGTGTTCTCTTTTTTTAGAGATTTTAATCTATTATTTTTCCAGAGGATACAAATAACTTCATCTTTGGATATTACATCAGCCGACGCAGGCTCGTTTGTTAAAAAACTGATCTCAGCAATAAAAGAACCTCGATGAAGGCTGGCAATAACTTCATCGTTTACTTTTACCGATGCTCTACCAGATAAAATTAATAAAAGAGAATCTTGTTTTTCTCCGGATTTAATTAAAATTTTATTGTCGTATTTTTTTATGGTTCCCATATTCCAGAAATAAAGAAACTCACTCGTTGAAAGTTCTTTGAAAATATCTTCATATAAATCTCTAATTTCTTCTGGGATGATTCTAATTCGTCGTTCAATAAAAATTTTAAAAACCATATAACTATTTATAGAAACAAAAAAAACCATCCATGAGGATGCATAATAATTTGAGGCATACAAAAAGTTATAAATGCATAAACATATTTGAGAAGATATAAGTATCATCCGGAGCCATAAAACATCTCTAATTGCTAATGCTGCAAAAGTTAATAAGTAGCCAAAATTCAAAAGAATTAATCCGTTGTCCATAATTTTATAGTTTATTTTTGTTTATAGATATTTAAAATTAAAGGTATACAATCAAGTCAATAAAATAAGATAATGTTAAAAAATAAAGAAAAAGAAATTTTGAAAAATTTAAGAGAGGTTACAAAAGCAGAGGTCATAAAACAAAATCTTTCAGCACCTTTATTTTCAATACAATGCGATTATCGAACTAAAAAATTAAAATTAAACTATTCTTATCCAAAATACATCGGTATAAATAGTAATAAAGAGAAAATATTTAAAAAGCAGCAAAAAGATTTTTATATAAAGAATATTACATTATCTCAGAAAGAAAAATTTTTAGATAACCTTCCAGATTACATTAGAATGATGAATAATAAAATCGAAGAAGATTCAAAAAATAGTTTTCTCAATGATGGTCAATCAATTATTTATTGGTCTAATAAATATACAGATATATCAAATAGGGCAGCTTTTAAACCTATAAAAAAGTCATCAATAAAAGGGGATAAAGAATCCTTAGAATCATTGATTGACTATTGCCGGTTAAATTATCCTAAAATGCTTGATATATGGGAGTGGCCTCAAAAAGGAAAAGATTTTATAGTTGAGTATATGAAATTTAAGCAGTCAAAAAGCTTAGAAAACAAAAAACAATGGAGCGATGGAACAGTAAATTCAAATTATCAAAGGATAAGAGCTTTTTTTAATTGGATCTCATATAATAATATAAACTTTCCGGCTAATTCAATAGGTGGTATAGCATTCAATAAAAAAAAGAGAATTGTACCGATCTTAAAAGAAAGTGAGCTTGAGATTATTAAAAAGTTTATCGGTTCGCATAATAATTTAGAGAACTGGAAGTGGTTTGTTGAGATGTTAATAGTGTTTTTAGAAACTGGATTAAAAGTAGAGGTGTTGTGTTTTTTAAAATTAGAAGATATAAATATAAAAGATCAAACTTTATTATATAGGTTAAATGAGAAAGACAGTAGCGAAGTAGAAGAGCACAAATTTTCTAAATATTCATGGAGCCACATATCACATTTAATAATTAATAAAAACAATAACTTAAGAATAGATAAAAAGTTTTTATTCCATCAAAGATTTTTTAGGTCATCGCTTAATAAAGAATCAAATAACAAACTAAAATTAATAGAGAACCTGAAAAAACCATTTTCAGTAAATGGCTTTAGAAAAAAATTTTCTGAGATGATTATTTTTTTAAATTTAAATAAAAAAATTACACCTCAGTATTATAGGAATTATTTCGTTTTAAAAATGTTGAGACTTACAAATAATAATATTCATTTAGTATCAAGAAAATTAGGTGTCTCTGGTCAAACAATAATAAATAATTTTATTAATAATTTTGAAATTGAGACAATTAATAATAAAATAAATTTATTTGAGGATAAAAATCAAAAAACAAAACCAAAAAGAAAAAGGTTAAAAGGGGGAGGAGTTTCTGTCCCATTTATGATAACAAGGGAAATGTTTAGAGAATTAGTTTCTATGGGATATGGTAAAGATGAAATAGGTAAGATGAAATCTGAAGAAGCGCATGAGCTGATAATTAATAAACTATAATTATTTATAGATTAAATTTTTATTATTTATTGTTTTTTGCCAATTTTTTAATCTTTTTGTTTCTTTATTTATCCATGTAAAAGAAAGTTTATTAAAAGGAGAACCATAATTTTTATTAATTATTTTAATGGTAAGATTTCTTAACTTTTTATCGTCAAACGTTCCAATTTTTTTAATCATTCCAAGGTGAATTCTTTTTTGTTCGATTCCAAGGAAAATCCATTTAGCCTGGATTATTCCATGTTTTTTTTTCTTTATTATGTAAATAGAAGGAATTAACAGTTTAGCAGATCGATATGCTATTTTTTTTCGATATTTAAATTCATAACGGAGTTCCTTTATGTAAATTCGTTTTTCTTTTATTTTTTGTTTAATCTTTAATTTTTTATTGTGATAACTAGGTGAAATTTTATTGATATTATTTAGTTTCTCATTTAAATCTCTAATTTCTAAAGGAATTGTTTTATAAACAAGTCGATGAACAGCTCTTACTCTATTTAATTCTTCAGTTGTGTTATTAAAATATGTGCTTAATGCAAATCGAAAACTAGAATTAGTTGGGAACATCGCGTTTTTTCTAAAAATATTATTATCACTATTTTGGATATTATTATCAGATTTTAGAATTGTCCTTATAGAAAAACCATCTATGTTAATATGACCTACATTGGATTTTTTAATAGTTTTATTAATTATAACCCCTGACTGAGAAATATATTCTATTAGTGTTTTATGATTCATGTTTAATATATTTTTATATTTCCCGAGGTAAAAGATTTTCATATGGATCCTATAAATTTAAATTAAAAATAGGAAAATTTTTTGAAATAAACAAAAAAATAAATTTTTTTTGGGAATAAATATAATATAATATAATAATGCACAAAAGATGTTTAAAGTCTTAATTTTATTATGCTTATTAAATAAAAGTTATAAAAGAAATTGTAAATAATATAATATTTTAAATATAAAAATTTTAAATTTATTTAAAATAAAATTTAAAATATATTTTAAAATAAAAATAAAAATTTATATAATTTGTCTATTAAAAAAAACTATGTTAATATGTACTATCAAAGAGTAGATAACTTTTATAATTAAGTAATAAAATAAAAATTATTATTTTTAAGTTATAGAAGAGATGTTTTTTATAGATTTTTGAAAATTGGGTTAAAAAATTGTTTAGAATTAGAACCATTCTTTAATTATATATATTAGTTGATTTAATAAATAATATTTTATTTTATAAACGAAATTTTATAAAATAAAAAATATTTTTTATATAATTGAATCTTAATTGCAAGTTAAAATTTGGATTAATTATTTTGTATTTAATTAAGATACTATGGTTTTATTTATTTAGTCATTTTATAACATTAAATCTGTTTTTTTATTTTAACTAATCATTTTTAATTTATTAGTATTAAGAAAAGAGCCTTTTTTATCAGAAAAATAAGCTTATTTTATTCAACTTTAAATTTAAAAATTGATTTTAATTTTTTATGTTATTTTAATAGATGGTAAATTAAATTTTTAAAAAATATCATTATTAAATTATATAAATACTTTAAGAAATATGATGTTTTTTAAATAAAATTACTTTATGGCTTTATCTATATATTTTCGTAACGATAATTGACGATATAACTATATTATCAAAATTCAAAAAGACTATTTTTTAGATAAATAAATCAATTTTAATAAAAATTATTTATTGATATCTATTTTTAAATTAAATACGACTTTTTACTTTTTTTTAGATAAAATATTAACCAAAAATATGATAGAAATATTCTTGTGTTTTTTAAATTGGATTGATCTATTTAAGACTTTATGTTGTTCCTCAATAATGAACTAATTTTAAGTTTTTATTTAATTACACAATAATTTACACTATTAAATTTCACTATTATTAATAAAATATTTAATTTAAATAAACAAGGTTTAAAACGACTATCATCTCTTCTAAGTAAAGTAATTCAATTTAAACTCAAACTGATTTGCATTTTATTTTCATTAAACTTATATAATCTATAAATTAATTACTGAAATAATTTATTTTATTATCATCCTTTTTAATTATTAAAATAATCAACTACAGATATTATCTTTTTGATCTTTATTTTAAGAAATTATTTGATTATTTAAATTAATTTTTTTTAATAAATTTGAAAAAATTAAACCTATATTTTTAATATAATAATTTGTTACACTATATATTAATAAATTAAATTAATTTCTATAAAATTTTTCTAAAAAATTATTAAAACTAATAATTTTATGATCTCTATTATTTTAAATTTACAACTCATTAAGAAATTAAAAAAATCAAATTTTTTATACAAATATTTCTTAAAAATAATTAAAATTTTTAATTATTTAAATCCAGTTTAATTTCACTTTGTTTATATTTAATTATTTTAGTCAATAATGTATTAATTTTAATTTATATTTTAATTTCTTATGAATTATTATATTATTAATTTTAAACTCCTTTAGTTAACTACATTTATTTTTAATAATATTTTGTTTTAATTATTATATTTAATGTTACCAAAAAAATGGATTTCGAAAAAAATATTATTCAAATTTTTAATCGTTTACAAATTCCTGGTAATGCTGCAAAAATCTATATCTATCTTTTAAAAAATGGCGAACAAAATGGATATTCAATTAGTAAATATTCTGGCATTAATAATTCTGTCATTTATAGAGAGCTTGAAAGATTAAAAAAACACAACTTTATAACTGAAATTGGGATAAAGCAAAAAACTTATCAGGCTATTAATTCCCATGCACTTCTTAAACTATTAAAAGACATTAATAAAAAAGAAGAAAAAATTCTTGAAGAATCTCTTTCTTTAATCAACAACAATTCTAATTCACAAATTAATATTAAAATTGATAGATATGACGATCTTATTCTTCAAATTATTAAAGAACTTAAAAAATCTAAAAACGAAGTTCTAATTAGAGTATGGGATGAAGAATATCAAAAAATTCAAGAAACCTTAAATAATCTTAAGGACAATCAAATTAAGATTTTATCTTTTACGCCTCTTAAATCAAAAATTGCAGAGGTCTATTGTTATAATATTGATCCAAATAAATTTCAAGAACATTGGAAACGTGGAATTGCTATCTCAATTGATAAAAAAATTGTTATTGTTGGCAATAAAATTGGGAAGCACCCAATTCAAGGATTAATTAGCAATGATTCACTTATAACTGAATCAATTAGGGATCAAATAATATTAGATATAGAGTTAGCTAAATACCGTCTAAAAAAGTAACTATTTTAATAAAATTTTTTAATAGTTGTATTATGCATGTTTATTAATTTGATAAAACCTTATTTAATTTAATAACATATGGTTTTAGTTCTTCAGTCCAAACACTATAACCATTTTCATTTAAATGAATCCCATCTTCACTTAAAGTTGAATTTAACAATCCATTATCATCAATAAACAATTTGTTAATATCTATTATTTCTATATTTGAATCTAAATTTGTAGTATTTTTAAGAATTGAATTAATTTCTTTAATTTGAATATTTAAATCAGTTTTACTGATGAGGCTAAATCCTTTAACCTCATTATACCTTCCTAAATCAACGGGTAATATAGTCTGTATATATATCTGGGTATATTTAGAATTATCGTTAATATTTTTTGCGATCTTTAAAATATTCTTAGCTACATAAATAGGGTCTATATCATCCCAATTAGATGAATCAGCATTAAAAATATCATTTATACCAATTAGCAAAAAAACTCCTAGAGGTTTATAATAATAAATTTCATTTAATCGTGACAATACACCTTCTGTGATATCACCTGAAATTCCTCTATTTACTAGATTGCGTAAATTGAAACGTTTATTCCAACTTTTAGCACCTTGAGTAATACTATTTCCTAGAAAAACAACTTTTTTAAATCCAATTGGTTTTTTTTTAAAGTCTACTATTCGATCGTTATAAAATTTTTTTTGCCATTCCACTTGATATTTTATCTCTATATCCTTTTGAGGATATAAATCGTATATAGAAATATCATTTGTGGACCTAAACGTCTGGCAACCATTTAATAACAATAAGAAAGGAATTGCTTTTACTAAAGAATTCATGACTTAATATACAAAAATTTTAAAAAGAATATCTAAATCCTAAATCAAAAGTTTTTCCATAATACTGTTCTGCCGCTAATGAACCAATACTACTGTCAAGTGAAGTTGATCCACGGAATCTATCAACATCTGTTGCCTCAGTTAAGTTATTTGCATTGAAAAATATTTCAAGACCCTTAGTTGGTAACTTCTGCTTTAGGGAAAGATCCCATCTTTGATAGTCATCTGTTGTTTTTCTTAGTTCAGGCCAAAAGTTAGTCTGGGTAAATACATCCGTTTTATAGAGCATTGATACTCGTCCTGAAAAACCTTTATAGTCATATCCCAATGATAGGTTCATAATTTGATTAGGTTGATCAATTAGACGATCTGTATAAAATGTATCTATGACAG
>CEUA01213120.1_pt1 | contig 15796 bp, 10 predicted proteins | sample 361541 | NCBI WGS metagenome assembly CEUA01 (sample SAMEA2623079, study PRJEB7988) | marine metagenome | isolation source: saline water (ENVO:00002010), including
GCGTCAAGTACCCAGTCACATAGTCCATCTGGGAACCATAGTCCAAGCTCGAATGCTGCCGTATCTTCACCGTCACTACCGTGTATGATGTTGTGACCAATGTCCATAGCCCAATCTCCACGGATTGTTCCAGGTGCCGCTTCTCTACCATTGGTTGGACCAATAATGTTACGAGCGACTGAAATTGCATCTACACCAGTCCAAGCCATGGCTACTACGGGTCCTGAAGTAATGAATTCAATTAGTCCTGAATAAAATGGGCGCTCTGAGTGTACTGCGTAGTGTGCTTCTGCTAATTCCATTGAAGGAGTTAGTTGCCGAAGACCAACCATACGAAGTCCTTTACGCTCAAATCTATTGATTATTTCACCAACAAGTCCTCTTTGTACGCCATCAGGTTTGATCATTATGTAGGTTGTCTGCATATCTGCCATGTTTCCGCCGACCCACCATCCCTATTTCAATCAAAGGGATAATTTCTGAGTCACCCTTTAGGGTGATTGCTTTATTATTTCTTTCTAAACATAAATGAAAAGAAACTTTTTCGTTTTTCAGTGTAATCGATTAAACTTTTTTGTTTATATGTGATGTCATCACTTTTTATGTTATTTTGCACACGTTTCTCGACGTTATCTAGATCTTGTAATTCCAATAGATGATCGGAACCCGTTACATGCCCTCCTTGATCCTCGAATCCCACTAATTCTTTAGCCATTAGAAAATCAATAGCGAAACCAGACCAATAGTCTTGTTTTCCTTCTTTAAATTCTGGATACTTGATCCAATCCATACCCATTTTTCGAACATGTAGTATTCCCGACTTTTTCCTATTGTGTTGATTCTCCCATCTAGCCATATTATTATCATAGAATCCTCTCTTTCCTCCTTTATTTGAGTGATCTTTCCATAACATAAATTCACATCCTAGCATTTTGTCAAGTTCAGGCGATAATATATTTTTTACATAAATTGGACATTTAGGTAGCTTCGAATAATTTGTTACCTTATATTGTAATCTTAGCTTTTTTCCATTTTTAAAACTTAATTGAAAATTAATAGGTCTTTGATGGTATTTTTCATTGAGTCTTTTTCCCTTTTCTTTTAATTCTAATAGCCATTCTTCCGTCCAATCTTTTTTCACTAGTTCTCTATGTATTGGCGTTTCTTCCCATGGAACTATACATTTATCTTCTTCAGTAATCAGATAAATCTCATAACTCTTCACCGTTGCCTTAATATCTCTCATTTTAGAAAACTTTCCAGGTCTACTAATACTAGGAAATGCGTCGCTAGATATTTTTTCGAAAGTCCAAATAATTAGTAACTTAGGTAACTTTTCACTACTCCAACCGTCAATTGAAGATAATCGTAAACCCTTACCTGTTTTCACACCTCTAGATTTATTTTCAGACTTTTTAAGTCGTTCAAGCCAATCAACTTCTTCGGACATCTCTCGTTAATCCAGAGAAGGTTCTATGGTATAACCTCGTAGTGCTGACATATCATATTTCAATGAATTAGTTTTGCATTCAAAGATTCTTGAATGCGGCACCATTCCAATCGACTTTAACAACAATTGATCTATTTCTTGCAAAATATCTTGTCTTTTATTATAATTAATATTTGGTATATCTTTTCCTGCATTTCTTTTGTAAACTGTACATTCATCCGCACAAGAAATTAATTTCTTGCTGAGTTTTTCTGCCTCTGATTTTGAAATCGGAATCCATGGAAATGATAAGACATTTTTAGTATCAATTTGGAATCCATTACCAAAAACTCTCCACCACCAATAAAATAGATTACTGTTCAATATTACATGTGCAATTGGAAAGTCATCTTCATTGAAGCTTAATTCAATGGTATTATTCCTTTCTAAATCATAATGTGATGCAGTATTGAAATATCTTATTGCCTTTGGAATCCAAATATTTGTACCCTTTTTGTGAACATGGTCTCCGATATTTTTCTTAATTTTGATAAGTCTTTTCAATAATTTTTTATCTTCAGTATTCTCAATCATTGGTATTGAAAATATTGTTGCCAAATCTGTATCAATTTTACAATTCTTGACATGATTGAATAAAACGGATCTTTCTTCAGTTCTTCTCCATCTAAGCAATGGCGAAGTTTTTACTTCTTTCTTTTTAGATAAGTTTAGAGTAATAATTGTAGTTCTTTGATTAATATTAGTATTAGTATTATTTTCTATCTTCCCTTGATCGAATAGAAAATCAGGAACGCTATCAAAATTTTGGAATACCAAACTTCCATCTTTGGACAACAAAAATTCTCTCAAAGCGCGCCCATCATTAGAATTCACCACCGCTAATGGAACAATCATACAGAATATTCCATTTTCCGATAGCAAATTTATTCCTAGTTCGACAAAATATGAATATAGATTATTTACAGTTGAGGTTTCGAAATTAGAATCACCTTTGACTCTAACATAGGGGGGATTGCCAATTACAATATCGAAACCTCTTTTTGCTGGCTCTAGGCCCTTATTTTCCCATCTTTTAGTATTGCTTCCATTCCCATATGCGAGGCTATCGGCATTTATCAGATTTAAATTTAGACCGTTTTTTGGTGAATCACAGACTAACCATAATACGGCTTTTGTGAGATTTAATGCTAGGGGGTCAATATCAATCCCGTAAATCATTTTTTCACAAATTTTCTTCCGTAAATCTTTTGTTTTTGTAAATTTTCTCTTTTTATTAATTTCATTATCTAAATTTCTAACAAATTGTGCTAAGAAAGCACCGGATCCAACCGCTGGATCAAGGACATCAAGTTCTAAAACATCAGAAATATTTTCACATTTATTTATCATTTCACTAATACAATTCTTAGTCATATAATCAGTTACATCATATGGCGTGTATATTTTCCCAGCATCTCTTCTATGTGGGTCATGAACTAATGAGATTTCATCATCATTCCAAATTGCTTTATGACCTGAAAATACTTCATGTATTCCCCCAATATCTTCAGGTTGGAGGTGTTGAAGACCTAATTTTTCTCCCATTATCTTTGGACCTTTATTTTCAATAAGATTGGTAATTATTTTCTTAATTAGTGGAGCCCAAATAGTTTGTTTAATTTTCTTGAAATCAGATTCTAGATTAGAGAAAATTTCCAGACAACTCCCTTCTTTTCTCAAAGTTAATGGTAGACTTTTTTCAATCCATTGTTGTATTTCTTCTTTTTCAAATTGCTCAATATTTATATTTTGATTTCTTATTGTGAATAATGACACTAAAGACGAGATTGTAATATTAGTGATAGATATATACTCTTTATTCATTTTTTTTTCTGAATGACTAGGCTTAGTACTTTGTTTCAAAATCTGTCTAATCGATTCTGCGCAGCTTGATGAAAGCCATTTTCTAGCACGACTTCTCTGAAGCTGGGACACTTCTACCATAATTGATTAAGTTAATCGAAGGTTATTAAGCTCATCGGATTTTATATTACTTCAGCAAAGGGTTCTTATGGGGTAATAACTAGAATAATATGTGTCAATACCAGAGCCTCAAGTCACCTCTTTGTTATTTATTGATGGTAATGATGGTTCACCATATTTTAGTCATCAATCAAAAACTATTGATGGCGGTATATCAGTAAAGGGAATGGCGGCTCATCTTCCTGGATGTCCGTGTGGAAATGGTTATGCAGAATGGACTGCTAAAGAATATCAGGAAAAATGTTGGGACCATAGGAGAAATACTGACAAAGAAATTATTGCCAAAAATCGAATCCCTAAAAAATATCATAATTATCACTGGCCTAAAATCATTAAGCATCCTATAATATGTTTTGCGGCCAAAGCTTTAATTCATAATAGCGGTACAAATAATGATGACGATGAAGGTACGCCGCATTGTCTTTGCAGGAATAGTTCTGAGGAATCCGTTAATCAGTACATAAGTAATAATATTCGTTTTCTTATTGAGTTTGAATATAACGACGAAGAAGGTTTTTATTGCGAGTCTATTGATGACGTCGTAATAGAAGATCAAATCAAACCAATAGATAAATCTCAACATATTTTGTCTCCAAAAATTTACAATTTTAAAGGAAAAGATTATTCAGGATTCATATTACAAAGAGATCGAGAATCCGACTCTTCATTCGGCGACAGATGCTCATGGATCAATCTTTCTGAAGACAAATATGATGATCGTTGTCAACATTTATTTTTAGTTGATAAGAATATCGCGTCTTCAAAATGCAAGAAACTAACAGAGTTAAGAGACACATTTGAATTGGGTGATGAGTTAGTCACGATTAATGGTATTGAATACACTCCATATCCATTAAAATCAGGAACATCTAGTAGTGATTGGAATGAATATGCACTTTGTAAAATTGAAGAATTAAATAAAGATTTCAAAGTCGAACAAGTTAAAGGTATTAGATACAAGAAAAAGACTAATTTCGCAGTAACATTTTTCGATGAACAATTTAACGAGCATAATGCACAGTATTATCCCAATCCATTAGAACCAATTTGGATCCAACTGACAAATCTTCGTTTTGATAATCCATATTTTGAAAAAGACTCTAGAATCAAGTTGAGAGTCTGCTATGATGGTAAATCTGAAACCATTGTTTTAGATGGCTGTGAATATTTAATAGAATATGAAATAGAAACTAAGACAAGTCAATTATGGATAAAAATCCCTTCAGGTCTACCCGAATCTAGGTTTCGATTTGAGATTGATGTGGTTTCATCAGATGGTAACAACTTGGGTGATATTGTACATTATCAATCATTCAAGGAGGTGTTGCCATGAAGGTGAAATATTTTTATCTAAATGGTGGAAATAGTGACTTAGGATCCTTTGATATTGAGAAATCTTTTAATGATAAGTTTGAATTAGAAATTGATACCGATTGTATAGAAAAAATATTCCATAAAAAATGGAGAGAATGTGCCTATTGGAAAAAGGTCTATCATAAAGATTATTGGAGCCATAATGTTCTTTGTGGAAATAAATTAGTGAATACAGATATTACTTTAGATAGAAAGAACAAAAAATTAATACTTTCAGATAAGGAATTGTTTTCAGGCGCTAAAAAATTAAGCCTTAATATAGAATCTTCCCATCCCGCTTTACCTAGTATAACGCCGATTAAAATCGAACTTAATTTAGATTTAAGCCTCAAAGGATTACCATTTATTTTGGATGAATCGGGAGGAATAAAGGCCAATCCTACGTGGTTAAAGTTTCACAAGAAATTATCTGTTGCAATATCTAATTATGAAAATATTATGAATCTTTCCGACAATTTATCGCCTAAAGAGAAAGAGTCTCTAATCAAATCTTCCCAATGTCAAGAATTTTCTTGGCAATCACTTGATTCCAACTTTCTATATGATCTTAATTTTAAACATACAGTTTTTTTTGGTAAACGTTATGACTTCAAATCGGTTGAATATATTATAATTCGAACAGGATCCGATTCTGAAGATTTAGTAATTGTTAATGACATGGACAAGTTCTTTGATGAGGCGGATAAGCTTAGAATGCAAACCTATCATTCCAAAACGCCAATGAAACAAGAAATTTATGATAAAACCAGTGATGTAAGATATATCTTACTACACCCTGGCAGAACGTACCAATCATGGTTACACTCCGAACGACTGAATAAACAAATACGACTTGATGAGCAGCCTGAAATTCAGAATAAGTATGGAGCAATTCAAACTCATCCAGACGGCGAGTATACATCCTTGACATATCAAACAATGTCTCTACCTCCTATCGATATTGACTCCATCCCAGCAATAAATGTTTGTTGGATCATTAAATCAAGTTTTTTTCTAGAGGTGGTTAATTGATTACCAGTCCCATTGAATTCGAGATACTAGAGGGGCTTCCTTCTGATTTTCCCTCCGAGAATCTAAGAGAAGCCTCGACTTCTGGAATTCATGAATTAATTAGAGAAGTAATTAGAGAGAAAATTCGAGATGAAGGAAAAGAATTTTTCACGGTTGGTGGAATACAATCTGCATTACGTAACAAAATCATCCGTCAGAAGAACAAAGAAAAATATTTTGATTTATTCAATAAAGTAGGTGAAGATTCCTTCCAAAATTTAAAGAGAACATTAAAATTGTTTATTCGAAGAAATTTTTCTTTAAGATATGATGGTAGCAATAAATTAGTCCCTGTATCCGAGGGTTTAATTGACATTGGTTCAAAAGATTATTATTTGTGTGGTAATCTCCAATTGAATGACGAATTAAAACAAAAATATGGCCAAGTAATAATCATTGATTCTAAGTATTCAGACATTAGATTAGTCCCTGGACCAGTATCTGAAAAGACTGTCTCGTATAAGGAAATTTTAGATTGTGATGGTATTTTTTCTGAGGCTCCAATAGATTATATTAAGAAAATGTGGAGTCAAAATGATGGAAAAGAATTCTCTATAGGTAATGATAAGATAGCGTATTTTAAACATTACCATCCAGAAACAAAATCTCCTAAATTTAATGATTTTCAATCTAGAAAAATACAGCATTTTGAAAAAGAATCTCCTATCAATGGCATATTATCTACAAGAGCATTGTTAGTTAAGGATGGAGTTAATAGTGCTTATGGCTTGTGTTATAGTCCTGCCACAGATACATTTAATTGGTACCTTTCTAAGTGGGATTTCTCTAATAAAAAAGAAGATGACTTTGAGATTTCTTTGAAACAAATTATCGAAGTGGATGGTAAATCTACTAGATATGGAGATATTGCTATAATGAAAGTACAAAGAGCGTTTAGATGTGCATCTTTCCCAATTTTCAAAAATAAAGTTCGATTTGAATCATGGGAACTTGAGGTCCCATATGATAATACTCACCCTAAGAAAAATCTTCAATATTGGAAAGAAATTTCTTATTCGTTATTCAATAATGATGATAAAGCAATCAGTGTAACGGGATATAATCTACTGTTGGAAGTCATCCGTGAATCAGGATGGAGGGTTATTGAATGAGAGTGGCAGAATTAAGAAAAGAAATAGCTAAGACCATGTCTAAACAGATAAGGTATCAATCTCCACTTTCAGATTGGAGAATCAAAGATTCATATGAATCACGTGTTGGTATTGAAAATATTGAAGGAAACCAGATTTTAACTCCATTTATCGAAAGACTACCTATTTACAAATCATTTGCCGGTAATGATGGATTCAAAAATATGAGAGATTCATATTATAAAGATGATGAGAAGACCGAAGATGATAAGAAGAATTGGTCAGATTTCATAGATTTCATAGAAGATTTAGGTCCAGATAAAGGTATCTTTAATCCATATCATCACCAAGAAGAATCGTTAAGAAATTGGTGGGAAGGAAAAGATGTTGTTGTAAGTACTGGAACAGGTTCAGGTAAGACCGAATGCTTCCTCTTACCTCTATTAGGGCACCTATGGAATGCAAGGCGGAGAAACCAAGCGAATCAGAGAGGTGTGAAAGCCATTATCCTATACCCTATGAATGCTTTAGCAACGGATCAACTAAAAAGAGTTCGTAAATTATTTGGCGATGAAGAAGTTATAGAAAAACTAACCAGAGATAGTCGAAATCCTGGAGACGTTATGAAAAGGATATTCCAATTTATGCTTTATACAGGAAGAACTAATTCTCATGGCCCCTCACATATTGTTTACGAAAACACCAATAAAAAAGGTGAAAAATATGATGCAGTAACACACTGGAATTTGAGTCCTGACCGAACACCATTCAACTATATGCAAGTTCTTGAGGCTATGCAAGAAAATGAACTAACAGGTATTAACAATCCTGATGGCCTTTTTTGGAAACTTTACGAGGATGGATTTTTACCAAGAACGGGCAAAATAGCTTCCACTCCAGAAGGTCGTAAATATCGAGACTATTCTGGCCGTAGTAACATGGGAGATCCTCACAGACTAACTACTATGTCTCCCGAGGATGCGGAATTAGTTTTTAGGCATGAGGCACATAATGTCGGATATAATGTGATAGCAAATGATGATCTTAAATCTAAAATTTCTGAACATTATGGGGGTATACCTGACTTACTAATTACAAATTATTCAATGTTAGATTATATGCTCCAACGTCCAATTGAGGAGTCTTTTTGGATAGAGACTAAAAAATGGTTAGATGCAGATGATAAAAATAAGTTACTTTTTGTAATGGATGAAGCACACTTATATGATGGTATGTTAGGTGTTCAGATTTCACATTTATTGCGTCGGATGTATCTTTCTCTAGGTTTAGACTCGCCAGAAAAATTAAGTAAAAATATACAGTTTATTCTTACATCTGCATCTCTAGGTACAGAAGGAGAGACAGATGCAAAGAAAAATTTTCATCAAAAATTAACATCTAGACCTGAAAACCATCCTACATTCTTCTGTGATGGTAAAACATGGATTCCAGAAAGTGAGGATAATCTTTTCGATGAAATGATTCTTAAAAATGATTTTTTAGATTCTTTGAGGTCACTCGAAGATTCCGAAACAACGGATGGAATTAGAAGAGAAATTTTAAATTTATTAAATAATAACAGTAATTTGGAAGAAAAGAGCCTTGAAGAATGGTTTAAAATAATAAGGAGTTCATCGTTTTTTTCTAAGTTTTATGAGAATACATCCGTACCAATCAGGATGGATGAATTAGAAAAAATTCTTTTCCCAAACAATGAAGATGAAAATTGTCTTTTAACTCAATCGATTTTGGATTTATTTACAGTGTTACAGGGTCCACACCCAGGTACTGGCGAAATATCTCCCATGACTTCGATAAGATCGCATATTATGACCAGAGGTTTACCACGTCTACACCTTCAGGTAGATGAAAATGGAGATAACTGGCAAATTATTGATGGTCCTAATCCAATAATTCGCTGGGACGATGAAAAAAATTATTCTCTCAATCCATTTTTATTATTAGGTTGTAGGAGTTGTGGGGGGACCTATATTCGTATTTGGGTTAATATTTATCAGCAAATTTCAGCTGATTCACCCCAGGTCGGAATCACCGATGTATTAGGGGCATGGCTTCCAGGGGACGAAGATGGTGCCAAGAATTGGTCGAGTGGTATAGTTTATGATACAAGAGATGGCAATAACGGAGATAATATTGGCTTAGATTTGTATTTGCTGGAAAGGGACAACGACCAATACTTCTTTAGGGGGAGTTCTAAAGACGATGAAAAAAGATTTATTGATAGGCCAGATGGGTATATCGACCCTCAGAATATGAAGATTTATCCATATATTAAAAACAGAACTCCGGTCGATGGCAGGATTCCATTCCTATTACCTCATAAAAGTGACAACATAACACCAACTTTAGTCGACCCTGAGAATACAATTATTCAAGATGAAGATAATGGCAATAATATCACCTTTAACAATGGATCAAGTTGTGTGGTATGCGCAAGACAAATGAGTTCTGAATCTTCTAGGGATCAAATTGTAACCTATGAGACTCGAGGTGATGATATTTTCGCTCATCTAACTAACAAATTATTATCTTTACAAAAAGAAAATAAAGCAATCCGTCAACCAAATCAAGGAAGAAAAGTTCTCGCATTTTCTGATAGTGTTCAGAGAGCAGCAAAGCTGGCAGGTGCAATCCAGAGAGTTTCCAATCTCGATCAATTTAGAAAGATTCTACTTAGTTTAATTAATCATCCATGGTATAATCAGCTCGAGGATGAGGACAGAAGTATTGCGAGGTTGTACCCATATTTCCTTCTCCATTCTGCAGCACTTGGCAAAGAGCCCATAGAGCATAAACCGCTTGAATTTCAAGATACCGGAACCTTTGCACAACATCGTTCCAAAGCAATTTCTGCAGCATTATTTTCATTACTTAGAAGTGTCGATGAAGAAATTGAACATCCAATTTCTCATCAAGAACCATTTTTAGAAAGTCTTTCAATTAAACATGACACAAAAAATTTCAGTTTAAAAGAATATTTAGCAAAATCTTTTAATTCAATGAATGGAGAATTAACAACCTCTCAACTTGATCAAATGTTTGAAGATTTTCTCTGGGCCAAGTTATTAACGCGAGGCGATGTCCAGAAATTGATATATCCTACTGACATGCAAAAGAGCAACAAAAACTCTAAACTTAATGAAAGATCAAATGATTCAACGGCTTGGACTACGGCATACTCCGTAGAATATAGTGAAATAAAGGATCAAATAATAGATTTTATAAAAAAAGAGCGACAGAAAAAAGATTGCTCCTTTAAATCTCATTCTCTGACTCATAGAAAAATGTTTACCCGATATCTCAGGTATAAAATCACCGAGGCTGAGATTGACGAAGATGATAAAGAATTTTGTAATTCTATTGATACCAAAAGGAAAAAAGAACCGAATCTTGGAACTCGCTTATTGGATAAATTAATTCCGTGTTTGAATAAAAAATGTATGGATGAACATTCGGATGATGAATGGGAAAAAGAAATTAAATTATTTGCTCCATACTATATCATAAACTCTAAAATTTTAAATTTAGACCCTCTCCATTTATCTGATATTTCTTCTTCGATAATCTATTATCTTGATTCAATAGAGAAGTTAAATCTAGAGGTTGTACTATATAATTTTAGAACTCTAACTAAGCCTAAATTATTACGTCCTACTAAGGCATTTGTAGGGACTATAGTAAGGTTACTTTCCCATAATTTCCTATCTTTAGATCAATTGGGGCTTGGATATGTGACTTTAACAGAAGAATCTTGGAATGAAATTAAAAACGACCTCACTAAGAAGTTTGAAATTGAGGGCATTGAAGGGTTGAAATTCAAGAAATTGGCTGGAAATCTGGGGATAACTAAAACAGGTTTAGATTCTAATGACGAAAATGTAAAAAGATTACGCGAGATTGTAGATAGTTTGGTTCAGATAATGTCAAGGTATGGAAATGCTAAGATGAGAGATAGAGGTGCAGCGAGTTTCTCTTTATTAGATTATAAAAATGGTTGGACAAAAACAAATATTATGAGCGATATGCCATTCATAAAATGGAGGTCTAATAAAGAGGTTATTAGAGATATAATTAAGAAAATATCAGATGAAAACTATATGTCATTTGTATATAAATATATTATCGAAACTGAAACATTATTCAAACCAGCTTCTCCTTATTCAGGAATACCGGGCAATCCTTGGACCTTACCTGTAAATAAGATTAAAATTAATGGAGCAGATTTAGATAATTTACTAACCTGCTCAAGGTGTTCCAGAGTTCACCCTCATCCATCAGATAGACTTGGCAATAAATGTAGATGGTGCAATGATGAGAAATTGCGTAAATTTGACAAGTCCAATCATCCAGTCGATGAACAGAGAATTTATCGTCCATGGCATGAAAGTCTAGAAGAAATTAACTTAGGCAAAAAAGAGTTACCTGATAGTGGTCTTATGATTGTTAGGGCAGAAGAACATACTAGTCAGATTGGTGATCACATCAAGGAAGGAGAATTAATTCCTACAGGGATTAAATTTGAACTACTATTCCAAGATATTCCATTTGTTTTACCAAATAGATATGGTAACTCACCACCAGAACCTGTTATTGATATTCTATCCTGTACAACTACAATGGAAGTAGGTATTGACATCGGGTCATTAGTCGCAGTTGGTTTACGCACTCTTCCTCCGAATGCTTCGAGTTATCAACAACGAGTGGGTAGAGCTGGAAGAAAAGCCTCAGAGGTTTGTGTAGCCTTATCATGGTTTGATAATACTCAATATGCTCAGGGGTTCTGGTGGGAACCAGAAAAATTACTAAAACATTCTAAGGACCCACCAATAATGTATAAATCTTCAAAACATACAACCATTCAACATCTTTGTCTTGCTATTCTTTCAGAATTCTCCAAAACCTCTGGTGATTTTAATGAAGATACTCGCATTAGAGACAATATCGATGCTCGTACTAATCTCATGGAGTCTCACGGCTCTATGGAAAATTTCTTCCCTGGTGAATTTAAGAGATACAAGAATTGGCAGGAGAACGAATTACCTAAAGAAAAACTCAAAATTGTGTGCCCTCATTACTTTAATGATCAGGAAAAAAATGAATGTATAGAGAAGGCAAAGAAGAAATTGTTAGAAAAATTAACGAACTTGAGTAAGGAGGTGGAAAAATGAGTCAAAATGATTCAAGAGGAATAACTTCTAGATTGGTCGATAATGGGACACTTCCAAGCTTTGATCTACCTCTCGATGCAACAACATTCCAATCCTTAAAGGTCGCAAAATTACAAAAAAACTTCGGTAAATATGTTCCTGAACATAGTATACAAAAATCCTTATCTTCTGCTTTAACCAGTTGGGCTCCAGGGAGTAAATTAGTTATTGAAAAAACCAATTATAAAATTTCTGGAATTTTAATACCTAGAATTTCTTATATTCCCGACGTCCAAGAGAGATTTAACGCCTATAAAGATAGATTCAGTTGGTGGCTCAATCAACCAGGAAATATTTCTAGAATCCATATTTGCAGGATTTGTAGGCACGTGCTTGCTAATGAAGACAGCCTAGAAATTAAAGCAAAAAATGAGAAAATACTTTCTGGAGAAATAAATTGCGAAACCTGTGGAAATAAAACATATGGGGATGATAATCTTCCATGTTATACAACATTAGAATGGATTCAACCTGAAGGTTATGGACCTCAGATAGATTCCCAAAATCAAAAACCAATCACTCAAAATTCCCAAGCTGAATACAAAAGCTCCAAATATAGTAGAAAAGTCCTTTGGCCTATACAATATACCTCTGATTCAAACACTGATAAAATAACCTCTATTAAGCACGAGGACGGCGCTGAAATTAAATTAATTTTTAATGGTGATTTGAAAGGTTTGAGGCAAATCGTAGGGAAAGGAGAGTTTGCCAAGGATGCCTCTGAAGACATTAAATCTCAGTTTTCGTTATGTAGGAAGTGTGGTATTTTCTTAACTGAAAAAGACATTGACCAAACAACAGGTCTTGTCAAACCACATCTTCGTCCATATCCCTTTTCACCCAACTTGACATTCAAAAAAGCCAAAGATGCAGGAACTGTCGATTTTGATTCTGCAGATTCCCAATGTAAAGGAGGGAGTGGTGAAGACATTAATCTACTCTTAGGGAGAAAATTTCAATCGTCAATTCTCTCACTCAGAATAAATCTTGGACCCACATTAAAGAACCCATTTGTTAATGCCGGATCTCTAGCTAATGCTGACATAGTAAAAAATCTCGAGAATTCAGGATTTACTCTGGGCAGGACTGTTTTATCTCAAATATGTTCTCATAAAAAACTTAAAGATTCTGATTTTGATTGTGATGTGAGGTTTAGGAATGATGATAACAAGCCATCTTTGGAGATTTTCTTTTTTGAGACTTCAAGCGGTGGTTCTGGTAATTTAGGCTATATTTATGAAGGGATAGAAGAAATATTGGTAGGTGACAATTTAGATGATATTTCAAAATCAGTCAAGAAGAAGCTTTCCGGCGAATCATGTATGGTAATGATTCCTCAATTAGATGGAGGGAAGTTTAAGCATGAATCTCATCCTTGTAATAAAGCCTGTAATGGATGTTTATTAGATTACAGAAACTCCGCATCAGAGTTTAGACTTGACAGAGAGATGGCATATCATCTTTGGTTATATGTTATTGAAGGTAGAGAAGGTATAGGCAATCCAAAAAATTTAGGACTCGATTCTTATTATATCAAAATCAGGAATAGAATTAACAAGGCAAAAAAATATTCACAATTAAATTTCCATAGAGAAATAATTGACGGCAATCAGAGAATCTCTGTTATCCATAGTAAATCTGGTAAATCGATAATTATTGAAGTAGTTTCTTCATTAACTGATCCTCATAATTTGGAAGGAATTTTACAGAGAACTTCTGACGATTTGGACATTTCAATTGATGGATTTATTGATGTAATAAAGAAACAACTCACTGAGGTGGATGATCTTTAATCTATTTGTGTGGTAATATGGTAGGCCCTTCTCGATTAAGTAAAATTATGGTTTGCCACGCTCGTGAACCTTTTGTGATTGATTATAAGGAAAATATTAATTATGGATCGAAAGAGTCTGAAAATCTTTTCATCAAAAGAGGAAAAAGGAATCATGCTGATTTGGAATCTTTTTTTCTCCTTCTTATGGAAAATAAATTGCATCATCCTTTCAATTGGGTAGAAATTGCTGAAAAAAACGATTTTAGCCATCTAAAAGCCCCGATTAATCGTTTAGTTGAACTTTTGTCTCCATCTATCAGAAATTTTGGTTACAAGATTACTGAATTACAACCCGAGTACCGGTTTGAATCTATTAACTATGAAACCTATATCGTGGGAGAAATCGACCTACTAATTAAGCTTGAAAAGGAAGGTAATAGTAAGTTGATTATAGTTGATTGGAAATCGACTATAAATAGAAAAAGTCTTCAATTTAGCGAAAATCAGGTCAAATTGTACGCACAAATATTGCGTGAAAATGATATAACTGATAAGTTTCGAGATTCAGAAGTAGCTAATAAAGCCTTTTTAGTACCTATTGAAAAAGTAACGGATAAAATCGGACACCCACAATATATCGAAACTTCTGATACTTTGGACATAGAAAAGATAATTGAAAGATGGAAGAATCAAGAATATAATCCAACTTATATGAATTGTATAACTTGCAAGAGAGTTCTTAGGGAAAATCACTGCAATCGATTAAAAGTAAGAAATTTAAGCGAACTTTCCCAAACTGCTGATAAACGTATGAATAGATTCAGAGATTGCAGATTTAAAGTTAGTCAATGGAAAAAATTGCTTTCGGGTTCGAGTATTAGGAGCAATGAACTAGGGATTGATACCGTGGTTATACTACATCCGAGTTATAAAAATGAGATAATTTTTAATGAAGAAGTCGATGATAATGGAATAATTGAAGTTAGAGGAATCGCTTCAGATTGGAATATAAGAGATCCATCAGGCGAAATCATAATCAAAGTTCTTCCTAAATTATTTCTAAATCAAGAAGGTTATTCAGTTACATCCATTGCGCAAGATTGATTTTTCATTTTGTATCTCTATGTCGCCTGAAGAAAAATTAGTTCATACGATTCTTTAGCGCCCTTTTTCCTGTATATTTTACAGTTTTCGAGATTAGGAAAAACTTCCTTCGTCCATTCAATAGCTCTTTCTTCATCAAGATTCTTTCCAATTTTAGCAGATATGAAATAGGGCCAAATTCTACCTGATTTGTATCTCTCTTCATATTCAATACCTCTAATCGTTCTTTTTTGCATGTTTTGCCATTAACTTACTATACTTAATGTTAATCCCTACAAATTACCGTTTACTGTAAAATTTTGTAGGAAAATCTCCGAAATTTTACTAATTTCGCTCTATGTGACCTTTTACCATACTTTTGTGACCTTTTTTCTCCTTGAGAAATCACTCCCATTCACACTTGAAATCTTCTTTGAAATGGTAGTATTCGTCGAAAGGGTACTGTGCTCTATACAACTCATATTCTTCTTCTTCTCTTATTCTTCCTTGACCTTCGTGAACATATATTGTCAATGCTTTTTTCAAAAGAGCTATTATTTCGCTAAAGTTTACACCATTTGTATTATTTTCTTCTTTTTCCATAAAATCGATCAGAAAAGAATTAGTTTATTCCACCCTTAACATATCGGCGTGTCCACTTCATTCTACGTGGGTTTCGGCCAAGCTTCAGCATGTTCTTTCGAGCCTTACTGTCCTTGAACCA
>CEUA01216398.1_pt1 | contig 15737 bp, 11 predicted proteins | sample 361541 | NCBI WGS metagenome assembly CEUA01 (sample SAMEA2623079, study PRJEB7988) | marine metagenome | isolation source: saline water (ENVO:00002010), including
TAGAGAATGCTCCACCTGCTGTAGCATCGATAACAGTTTCGGTGTTGCCATTCCCTAAAACGACTGATTGGCCGAATAGTGGATTTGTAGCTAAAACTATTGCCAACAGCATGGTTACAACTTTTGATCTCAACATAATAATTAAGCCTTTCTGTTTAATGTGATAAAAGATCAATTGTGAGATGTTTGAAAAAAAGTGGTCAACAAATAGAGAAATATTTAAAATTTATTTTTGATGTTTATTGGATAGTACATCCTTTTTTTAAAGGCTGATGGATAGGCCTAAATCGATCATTCGACCTCTTATTGGCCGTAAGTCGCCTATGATTTGGAGGTCTCTGCGTTCATTTAAAATATTGCGAATTTCAACAAACAGGTTTGCTTGGTCGTCTATGCGTTTTTGAATAGAAATATCTATTTGGATTTGTGCAGGTGATCGTTGTTCGAGGCTTGTATCGGACCAAATTTTACTTTCTCTATTGATGCGAAGTTGAAAATCTGTGGTCGTGGTTGGCTTGTAAAATGTTGAAAGCTTTATTGAATGAGTCGGTCGACCAGGTAACTCGTTAGAATTTTCTCCTGCGAATGCTTTTAGGTAAGTATGAGTAAAGGCGAGGGATAGGTTTTCACTATATGAATAAGAAAACTTTGATTCAATGCCTCTTGTTGTTGCTTTACCTACATTATCGTAGGTGTAGATTGCTAAGCGTCCTGAACTTTGAGTTGGATCGTATTGGGTTTGAATCAGATTTTGTAGATTGTTATTGAAAAGGTTACAACTGTATGATGTTTTGTTCGATAGTTTATAATTTGCTCCAATATTTATTCCAATACTTTTTTCAGGTGAAAGATTTTTATTTCCTTTGACCATATAACCGAGGTTACTATGGTCAAAGACATAGAATCTTTCTTTAAGTGATGGGGTCCGATACCCTTTGCTAATAGACCCACGTATTCCAAAAGAACGACCGATACGATATTTAGCGGAGATTTTAGGTACAAATTCAGTAGGGTAGTTGGAATGAATTTGATACCTAAGTCCGAAAATCATTGTAGCCGAGGGTGTTAATTGCCATTCGGTTTGGGCAAAAATATCATTTGAAACAATGTTTGATTCTGGAACTTCTACAGTTGTTGTCTGGTTTCCAAGAGGTTTTGTTTTATCTAGTCTGATGAATAGATTTTCATTCTCGCGTTGAATACCGATGGTAAAGTATTGATTGGATGCAATTTCTTTATTAGCTCTTAGGATTACTTTCTCAAGTGTGTTTTCTGTGATCCGATTGCGAGATTCAAGGCTACCTTCCAGATCTTCTATGCTTTGATCGTCTAAAGTTTGCTTTGATGTTACGATTTCGATTAGAGGCCTGTTTAAATCGGCACCATGTTTTATGTTTATTTTTGTATTTTTTCGTATGGTTCTATCTGGAAAATGCCAAATATATGTTTTGTTAAGAGGAGCAAAATACTGACTTGATGTTCCTTTTTCGTTTTGTTTTAACCATCGGGAACTCACCGAAATTTTAGTGTTTCGAATGGGTTCAAATTCGAATGTGCCGGATATTAATTTTCGAATAAAACTATCTAGGTCGGTATCTGGATCATCGGGTTCTAGGTCTAATGCTTTGTGGCGTGTGTAGATAGCTGAGACGATGGTTTTTGATTTTCCAATAGATTGTTGTAGGCTAAGATTGAGCTCTCTACGATTATCTGAGCCATTTTGTATTTTGATTTTTTGTTGACTTTTTTCAGATGGATTTCGTGTTATGACGTGTATAACGCCCCCCATCGCTTCACTTCCATATAAAGCCGAATGCGGCCCCTTAATTACTTCAATACGATTTATATCTGATATCGGGATCTGAGAAAGGTCAATCACTCCGCCGGGGCCGCCTATGATTTTTTCCCCATCAATAAGTATTAGTGTTCGCTTAGGATCTAATCCCTGTATCATTACTCCTGTGGGCGATCCTAAGTATCCATAGAGAGATCGATGAACACTCAGTCCTGCCACATTACGTAATAATCCACCGACATTAGCAGCCCCTGAGCGTTCAATTATACTCCTCGAAATCACATCAACAGGAACAGTGACATTTTGGGTAGATTTTATAATTCCAGTGGCTGAGACGATAGTCTGATCTTGTAGAAATGGCAGAGCTTTAATGTAAATATTGAGGTTAGCTGAATCATTTTCTGATTGATTGATTGAGAATGTTTCTGACCGATATCCAAAGGCGGTTATAGAAATTTTTTTTTGCAGCGTTATAGGCTCAACCCTAAATCTACCGTGTTTATCGCTCACCAGGCCGTTCCATGTTCCATCAATGCTAATGATTGCATCAGGAACCGGGTTACCCGTGATGCTGTCTCGTATAGTAGCTGTAATTGAAGCAGAAATTATTTGCGGAAATAGTAGTGTTGAGCATAAGACAACGAAATATTTTTCTTTAATTATTGACATTTAATTGAGTTGAGTGAGAATTTCTCTTGCCGTTTTCTGGATATAGCTCATTTATTTCGATTTTGCGGTATTGTTTGCCCTGCTATTTATGTGTTATGCTACAATTACAATAAAATATAGAACCTAACAAAAGTTCGGCATATAGAACAATTTAAGAATTAGAAAAGAATTGTCAACCAATCTTTAATTAAACGTAGGTTCTTTTTGGTATTATTAGTTAGTGATTTCGCGTAACATGTTTTTGATGGATTCCAAGTTTATTAATGGATTCCAAGCTTATTATAGGTAATTTACTGAGGTATCGGTGTGCAGGATTCATGAGTTATACAGATACTGAGGACGTCACCAACGTTGGGAAGTGGTCTTGATGAGATATATAATTCAACATCAATTTGGGTTTGATTAATTCGGCAGGTTACCAGGCTATTGTTACCTCTCCCTTTTCGGTTTGTAATCTTACCAGTAAAAGCTCCGTCTGGGTCGATTCGGACGTCCTCCGGCCTAAGAATGAAAAGAGAATTCTCGCCAGAAATATTAAATAACTTTTCGTAGTCGGATGCATCCAGGATTGTTCCGTCCCCAACAGCTTTGGCGACTACAATACTTTGCGGGTTTCTGTAAAGATTTTCATCGGTGTCCCATTGTTCGATTTTCCCTTGATCGAGTATTCCTATATAATCTCCAAGAGTAGAAGCTTCAGAATAATCGTGAGTTACCACCAACGTTGTGATTTCTTTTTCTTGGAGTAGTGACCGAATTTGTGTTACGATATTTTCGCGGAGGTTTTTGTCGAGGCTTGCGAAAGGTTCGTCCATCAAAAGCAGCTCTGGACCGTTTACAATTGCTCTTGCCAATGCAGTTCGCTGTTGTTGTCCACCTGAAATAGCGCCTGGGAGTTGGTTGCTGACAGTTTCTAGTTCCAATATTGAAATAAGCTCGTCAACAGGTAATGCTTTTTCAGATGGTTTACCAAATTTGGGGCCAAATTCGATGTTTTCTTTAACGCTTAGATGTGGAAAAAGTGAGTTGTCTTGAAAAACAAACCCTATCCGTCTATTTTCGATAGGTGTCTGCACTATTGCTGATGATATGATTTTGTTGTTAAGAGTGATTTCACCATGGTCTATATTTTCAAAACCGGCGATGGCTTTTAACAGAGTTGTTTTGCCACTCCCACTTTCCCCCATAATACACCCGATATTTCCGTAGGGTAGATCAAGGCTTATTTCTATTAATATTTGCTCCTTCTGGCTTGGATATGTTAAGCCGATCGTTGTAACACTGAGCCCAGTTTGGTTTTTATTCATTGTTCATACCGTATTTTTGGCTGATTGATTTGCTTAAAATAGCTATCGGAATGAGCCCTATTATGACTATGGTTATTACTGCTGGAGCAGCGTCTGCAAGACGCTCATCGGTAGCCAATTCAAACCCTTTCACGGCTAATGTATCGAAGTTGAATGGTCGCAATATTAAGGTGGCGGGTAATTCTTTTATGCTCTCGAGAAAAACGAGTGTAAAAGAAGTAATTAACGATGGATATAAAATCGGTAATTGTATTTTTTTAAGATGTTTCCAGCGGGAAACTCCCAAGGTGCTGGAAACTTGATCTATACTTGTTGCTATCGAGGAAATTCCGGACTCCATACCTAAAATTGCAACTGGAACGAACCTCACTAGGTGTGCAAATATCACGGTAAAAAGCGTACCTGATATAAGGAGGCCTGGAGCATGACCTGCAATAGTATTTATCCAGTCATTAATTACGTGGTCGATTTTTGAGAATGGGATAATTATTCCGATTGCGACTATTGTACCGGGTATGGCATATCCCAATTTGGTGAAGAAGTACGCTACGTTTATCAGGCGGGATTGACGCCAGGAACGAGTAGCTAATGAACAAATAAGTGCGAGTGAAACGGCTATAAGGGCGGTGATTGTTGCGAGTGAAAGAGAATTAAATAATAGTGTTGTGTAATTACCTGTTAATTTTTGATCTGCGATAGCTATTGTCCAGTACAGAAGTTGAAGGAATGGAATGAAAAAACCACATGCAAAGACAAGGGCGCAAAATACGCAGGCGCTTATTGCTCGTGTACCATTAAGTTTGGTAGGCTTTCGGCGTGTTGAGAGTGTTGGTTGAAAAGAAATTTTTTTTCGAAAATGTATCTCGTAGGCTACAACGAAGACGACTCCAACCAATAAAAGTGACGCTAATTGCATGGCAAGTATGGGTTCACCTAACCCAAACCATGTCCTAAATATTCCAGTGGTAAATACATTGATTCCAAAAAATGCAACGGTGCCGTAATCTGCAAGCGTTTCCATCAAAGCCAAGGCAGTGCCCGCAGCAATAGCTGGCCGAGCGATTGGCAATGAAATGTGGATGAAATGGCGTATCGGATTGACGCCGAGCATTTGTGCACTTATTGAGAGATTTTGTGACTGTAAAGAAAAAGCATCTCTCGCGATTAAGTAAACATAGGGGTAAAGTACTAAACTGAGCATAGTAATTGCACCCCCTATGGAACGGATTTCTGGGAAATAATAAGTTCCTAATTCTAATGAAAAGGATTGTCTCATTAACGTTTGTACTGGGCCTGAAAAGTCTAACAGGCCAGTGTAAGTATAGGCGACAATGTAACCTGGCATGGATAAAGGAAGCACCAACGCAACATTAAAAAACTGATGCCCTGGAAATCGGTATGCAGATATAATCCAGGCAGACAGGCCACCCAGGAAAATCACACCCAAAACGACGCCCGCAGACAGGATGGCAGTATTCACCATGTATTCTGTCAGCGTTGTATTTATTAAGTGGCTCCATGCATTATAGCCGACGCCGTTCCACCAACTCGAGGCTACGGTCAAAATTGGCAGGGAAAGTGCTATGGCTATAAAGATTGGCAATGAGCGATTTAACATACACCCAAATGTGGGAAAAACTTTAGCGCCAGCCAACCTTGTCCATTATTCGAACTGCCATAGCGTTTAATTGTCCGAAAAGGGATAGATTGACTGAATCATGTTTAAAATCTCCCCAAGCGGCAAGCGTTGCAGACGGAGAAACGTCTTTTATTACGGGGTATTCACCATTAATGCTTGCATACCATTCTTGAACTTTGGGTGTAACTAAAAATTCCATTAGCTGTATAGCCGATTCCGTGTTTCTTGCATGAGTAGTGACTCCTGCACCGGAAATATTTATGTGTGTACCTCGATCATTCTGGTTTGGCCAAAACACGTCGACTTTTTTAGCAGCGGCTACCTCAGTAGAATCAGCGCTCCTTAGCATTCCTGCCAGGTAGTAGGTATTTACGATGGCGATATCGCATACTCCAGCGGCGACGGCTCTAATCTGGTCGCGGTCACCGCCAGCGGGTGGGCGAGCCATATTGTTTACGATTCCTCGCGAAAAGGAAGTGGCAGATTTCTCTCCATTTGAGGCAATGATTGATGCGATAAGTGATTGATTGTATATGTTCCCTGAGGATCGTATACATATTCGTTTGTGGAATTTTTCTGAAACTAAATTTTCGTAGGTACTGAGTTCAGAAGGGTTTACTCGATCCTTTGAGTAAACTATGGGTCGTGCCCGGACAGACAATCCATACCAGCGGCCCTTTGGATCACGCAGGTTCGTTGGGATCGATTCATTTAATGTTTTCGATGACACAGGTTTAAGAAGCCCGGCTGAAACTGCACGGCCGAGTCTGCCTGCATCAGTCGTTATAAGAATATCTGCTGGAGACAGAGCGCCCTCCATTTTTAGGCGTTCAATTAAGGCATCTGCAGAGGCTGTTATCAAATTAACCTTGGTTCCTGTTTCTTCTGTGAACATGTCTAATGCAGGACGTATGAGCGCGTCTTTTCTGGCGGAGTAAACATTGAGTTCGGATCCGCGAGCAAATGTTGAACTCATTAACGTCAAAACTGAAAGTAAGGTTATACTGAATGGTTTTGACATATGACACCTTTAAAGGGTTTACGAAAAATGATGGCAATTTTGTATAGCTAGTCAAACATTAGTTAGCTTACCCAATCGACAAGTATTTATAATTTAATATTTTAGTCGCGCAAGTCAATTTTTATGGGGTGAAGGAAGTTGGAAAGCTGATTTATTTAGATGGGTTTTTAACTAAGGCCTGTTTTACCGATCAAAGGTAGTTTGTGTTACGCATATTTCTATAAAATGTTAAATTGGTGTGGTTATTTTAAATTGAGAGCTAATCTAGGGAAATACTAAAATATATGACTGACAAACGTCTTTCTGTCCGAGAGAAGAGTTTGACGAGCCTTGCCAAAACTTGTGGCTGAGCGGCCAAGGCCAGTCCGGTCGGACTGGAATCTTTGCTGTCTGGATTGGACTTGACTACCAATCCAAATGTTTTGGTCGGATTTGAGACCAGGGATGATGCTGGAGTATTTCGATTAAATAATGATCAGGCGATCGTTGTCACAGCTGACTTTATTACTCCTCCATTGGATGATCCTTACATATTTGGGCAAATTGCCGCGGCAAATTCGCTCAGTGATATATACGCCATGGGCGGATCTCCCTTGACGTGTCTGAACCTCATGTGTCTTCCGACTGATGAACTAAGTCCCGATGTCATGCAGGCTATTCTGCAAGGAGCCATGAGTAAAGTCGAAGAAGCAGGTGCGGCAATTGTTGGAGGGCATACGGTTGACGATGCAGAGCCCAAGTTCGGTTTGGCTGTAACAGGTGTGGTACATCCCGAACGATTTTGGCGGAATAGCGGTGCTCAGCAAGGGGATGTGCTGATCCTAACCAAGTCGGTTGGAAGTGGTGTGATATTCAATGGGAATTTAAAGGGAAAGGTTTCTCAGGACGCGCTGACAGCGTGTGTAGATGAACTGGTTATGTTGAACCGAGATTCGTGCGAAGTTTTGCAAACATTTCCTGTTAGTGCGGTTACTGATGTCACAGGCTTTGGTCTCGCCGGACATGCCTGGGAAATGGCCAGGGCATCGGGTCATGAATTGACAATTGATGTGTCGGAGGTTCCCGTGTATGCTGAAGCGGGTGAAATGTACACGCAGGGAGTTAGTACTAAGGCTAATTCAGCTAATGCTGATTTATTAGATGGTAATGCGTATTTTGCCGAAAGCCTTAGCATTGAAGAGCGATCTTTGATGATTGATCCTCAGACCAGCGGTGGATTATTGGTTGCGCTTCCCCAGGATTATGCTGAGGAGGCTTTAACAGCTTTGCATGAAGTTGGAGTTATTCGAGCGAAGAAAGTTGGCACGGTCGGAGCTAAGTCACAGGAAGCAAGGCTCCATCTCATATGATAGACATGCTCTCACGGTATAGAGATCAATAGGCCTCGTTTTTTTAGTAATTACGCATTTAAATATTCGGTCGAGGCGAGTGTCCCCAATGTCCACTAGAGTCTTCGCCTCGGCACACTACCGCGTTTCTATTCCACCCGTTTAAGGCGCGGACTTCGGCCGGAACGTAACGGATGGTAAAACCACAACGTCTTCGATGCGACCGGTTCGGTTCGGACCCGTGTAGAAGGAGATCAGTGTGGAGCGACATTTGTCCAGCATGCATTTTTAAGAGAGCTGGGGGATCGCCGTAGTTTAACGGGTTTAATGCTGTTTGATTTAGTACGTTTGCTTCTTTCTTTTTGCTCGGTTCATATGCTATTTGTCCATGTAAGTGAGATCCAGGGACAACTTGCATGGCACCATTTTCTGCGTCCGCATCATCTATGGCTAACCATACGGTGACTGTTTTGCTTGGAGTCAGTGGCCAGTAGGAAGCATCTTGATGCCAGCTTACCCTCTTGCCATCGTTAGGCATTTTGCAAAAATAGTGGGTACCCCAGCAAATTACATTTTCTCCGATAACATCCTGTACATAATTGACAATTCGTTTGTCCGTTACGATATCATGGACCGCCGCATGTGTACGGTGCCAACCATTGATTGAGTAACTGTCACCACCTTTGTTGGCAGCCTCTGCCATCAGCAGGTCGAACGTTTCTCGATTAGCGTTCGTTTCAGACGGATCAAACACGTCGAGTGGACAAATAAAGCCATTGTTGTTGAATTGCTGTATTTCATCCTTGTTTAATCTATTTAAATCTTTTGTATTGGCAGGGAAAAAACGGAGCTCACGTTTTATTTCGGGATAGGCATCAGTTTCTGGCATCTATAAACTCTTATTGTCCAAGTTGTAAGTCATAGGAGGGTTGCGGTAGCTGACTTTTTTCTGAAAACGGTAACGTGCCATAGCGTTTTGACCATAAACGGTATCCTTCGTGTTCCTCTTCACTGAGAATACTGCATCCTACACTACCTAGGTTTCGTGCAGCTAATAACGGATCGTCCGACAGAAGCCGCGTCGAGTTGACCGATTGATGATTCCAAAGATTCCGTAATATTGAAACAATCTTTTGCGGAGTGGCATTGTGTTCGAAAACATACCTAACCTTTCGATTGAAATCTAGTAAATAAATTGAGGTAGTATGATCAACGGGATAGTGTCCGTATTCATCTGGGTGTCCTCGCGTAAAAGAGACGTCGAAAGCGGCGGCTGTTTTGTCTATTGCATCCATTGTTCCGGTTAATCCATACACCTTTACAGGAAAATAGCTTAAATACCCCTTCAAAATCTTAGGCGTATCTCTTTTGGGGTCTACGCTGACAAATAAAATATCAAGTTGTTCATTCTCTGCGTTGAGGAGCGTTTTTACTGAGTTTAATTTTGATAGGGTAGTAGGGCAAAAATCTGGGCAGAAAGTATAGCCAAAAAAGAGTAGGGCAGTACGGCCGTTAGGATCGCCAAATATATTACCATCTTGGTCGACTAGATTTATCTTCGTCCCAAGATCCGAATAGGGGCGCAGATCTATTTTTGAATGGTCAGAATTGATGCTTACCTGTTCAGGTGACTCAGGCTTGTTTGCACACGAGTTCATGCTGATTACTACAACTACAATTAGCATTTGAAAAATGAAGGAACTTTTCATATTTGGAATGTATGATCCTCCAAATTTTCTGACAAATCCTCAATGTGTGAACTAAGAATAAAATTCAAGGTTGACGTAAAGTTAAATATGGACGTTGTTCGCCATATATCTCGCAAAGATAGAGAGGCCTTAATAGCATTTCTGCTGTCTCTTTAATTACCAGAATCAGTCTAAATTAAGTTGATTTATAATCCATAATATATTGTTCTTAATTTCTTGTAATTCGTAGATCCGCTTAGTGCAAAGAAAATATTTATCGATACGGATTGACTGTTATTCATATATTAACTCTGCAAATAAACCATCAGTATTAGTAATTGGAATTTATAGGATTTTAAAAATGAGCAATCTGAATATTCTTTTTATCATGGCTGATCAGTTGCGCCCTGATTTTCTTTCTTGTTATGGCGCTGATTTTATTAAAACTCCGAATATAGATTCTTTCGCGAATCAAGGAGTCTTATACGAAAATGCATATAGCACTTCGCCTGTGTGTGTTGCTGCACGCCATAACTTATTGACGGGGCTCAATTCAATAAGGACCGGCGTTTTGGGTAATGGTCAATTTCTTCGTCCAGATTACTCCGATTGCGGAATATATACATGGCCAGGAATAATGCGGTCTGCCGGTTATAGGAGTGCTGCGATCGGTAAGATGCATTTTTATCCATGGGACGTTTCGATGGGGTTTGAAGATCGAGTCATTTGTGAAGATAAACGGTGGCTACATATAAAAGATGACTATTCTGATTATTTGGCTCAACGGGGTCTACGTAAATTGCATGGTAATGAACACCCAGGCTATTATGAAAATAAGGGAGCCATAGTGCACCAGCATTCTTTTTCTGATTCATGGGATTATTTTGTGGGCAGTGAAGCAGCGAACTATATCCGTTCGTATGAAGACTCCAGGCCTTTTGCAATGATGGTCGGTTTGCCCGGTCCCCACTGTCCATATGATCCATCCCCTGAATATGCAGGCCGTTTTAATCCTGAGGAGATGCCGAAGGCAATACCTGAAGTTCCTGGGGATCACCCGATACTTACTTCGCAAAATGTAGAAGGTAATAAACAGCCGTGGAATGGTGTTGATTATACTGATTTCACAGAGCAACAAAAAGCAAAGGTGCGTGCTCATTATGCCGGTTTAGTTAAGCAGATTGATGATATAGTAGGGGATATATTAAAGGCATTAAAAGATCAGGGACAATTAGATAAAACAGTAATTATTTTTTCTTCTGATCATGGGGACTACCTGGGTGATCACAATCTTATCGGCAAAGGTCATTTTTTTGAATCGAGTTGCCATGTTCCTCTTATTGTACGTTTGCCTGATGGAGAGAAAAAGAGTACGAATACAGATCTTGTTGCTCTCGCAGACATCACTCCGACTATGTTAAATTTGGCGGGCGTTTCGCCTCCGGGTTACATGGATTTTCAGCCGTTACCCGGTTTGGGAATTGAAACCGGCAAGCGTGATCATCTATATGGGATGATGGGTGGTGGCTGGATGTGTTTTGATGGTAGGTGGAAATTGTGCAAATATCGGACAGGCGAACATTTATTGTTTGATTTATATGCGGACCCGATGGAGCAAAATAACTTATTAAAAACAAATAATTCGGATGGGATATATCAGAGACTTGATTCTGTGTTGACCACGGAGATAATGCGCTCTGTAGAGGCTTCTCACCGCGACAACGTTGTATATGATAGTGATTTGTCAGGAGACATTGCTTTTGGAGAGAAGGGATGGGAGCGACTCTACCCAGCCTCTTTATTGAACTAATACATTATGAAAGCCCAATATAGGCATCCTTCTTTCCATATCTAAGGCTACAGTCGGCGGCGATGAACCCCATCCGCCAGAGACCTTGAGATTTCCTTCCGGTCGACGAGCTAATTCTATTTCGATTGATGAATTATTTGGGAAGTATATGTTTGTTGCTGGTATTCGGCCGATTTCATCTTCGATTAAAAACATGTCAAGTTGAGAGTCATTACAATTTAGATAACTATGTACGTGGGAGAAATGTATCTCAATTCGCTGCTTTGTGATGTACGATATTTTTTCCACGTCTGGTGCGTTGTAGTCCTGTTTTTTTCCATCCGTAATTTCAAGTGCAGCATCTGCTAATCTTTCGCCCAATAGCATGTTTCCTGAAGGGCTCGTGTGGATTGCGTCTGACAATGGTAGGTCCAGCGTTGGCACTATTGTAATTTTTGGATCGGCCTTGGCTACCTTACGCTGTGCTTCTCTAATCATACTCCAGCCAAGGTCTGCTTCCGGTCGTCCAAGGACGCGATTGAGTTGGACAGTTAAGACGGGTAGTTGTGGGTTTTTTAAGGCATTTCTCCAGGAAGTTACCGCATCGGTAAATCTGTTCGCGTAGGACGACGCAGTTTCTACGTTTACATCACTCTCGCCCTGATACCACAAAATCCCTCTAATATTTCCTCCCGATAATTTGATGCATCGCAACATATTTTCGTATAAATCGGAAGGTCCTTCTTCTTTTGGATTCCAACGATTCAGTGAAGATCCTCCGAGAGCCGTCTGAATCATCCCTATAGGATGATTCAGTGCGCGCTGGAGTATACGGCCGAATTGTAAATAGGGCGAATGTCCTGGGTTACTTGCTTCACGATTGACAGGATGTTTGGTATTTGTTGATTCATTCATAGGGTGAGTTGCAAGGGACCATTGCTCATTGTTTTTAAAAAGGTGTATGCCTAGCTCTGCTGGGTCTTGATACGAACCCCTACCATAGCCGGCTGAGTTACTTTGTCCCGCTATTACCCAGACGTCTCCTACGCCCCAAAAATGACGCATATCCCCACGGGGAGACCATTCGCCAGTCTGTTCGCCTGTGGTAAGTAGTCGGGTCTCTAATCGATATAACCCGCCAGATTCTACACGTAGTTCGGCTTCCCATGTGCCGTCTTTTTTGCCCTGAACGTTGTTCCATGTATTTTGGTGAGTTCCGGTTGCTTCATTTAGGATTCGAATATCTATTTTACTATTTTCGTCTCCAAAGTACTCGCCGCTCAAGCAAACTTTGGCATATCCATCTTTTGATTTTTGAAGTATCTGCCAATCACTTAGGCCGTTTTCAATCGTTGAACCGATTTGGTTACTCATAAAATCATGCCTTATGTGTGGGTCGAATTTCTCTTTTTGTTAGAAGCTATAGTATATACTATCTTTTCGATCATATCTAAAAAGAGTTTGTGTTCTTAAGGAGCAAATAAATGCAACGACGTCCATACGGGAATACTAATATCGATCTTTCTATCCTTGGTTTTGGAGGGATCTTGGTTATGGATTGCGAGACAAAGGACGCCAGCAGGATGGTCGCAAAATCGGTTGATCGTGGGATCAATTATTTTGATGTAGCACCTTCATATGGAAATGCAGAGGAACGCTTGGGGCCGGCCTTGGAACCCTACAGAAAAGACGTTTTTCTTGCTTGCAAAACAGGCGAACGCAATGGGGAAAAAGCAGAGCGCGAATTGATGCAGTCGTTAAAGAATATGAAAACTGATTATTTCGATTTGTACCAGCTACATGCCATGACCACACGAGAAGATGTCGAACAGGCAGTGGCTCCGGGGGGTGCACTTTCCTTTCTAATAGACGCAAAAAATAAAGGGATCATTCGGCATATTGGTTTCTCTGCGCATTCTGTTGAGGTCGCTATTGAGTTACTTGACTTATTTAATTTTGATTCTGTTCTCTTCCCTTTAAACTGGACGCATTATTTTCAGGCGAATTTTGGTCCGCAAGTAGTGGAACAGGCGTTAAAAAAAGGAACGGCCGTCTTAGCTTTAAAAGCATTGGCGTTTGGAAGAATTTCGGATGGAGAAAATAGAGCATTCCCAAAGTGTTGGTACGTTCCAATTGAAGATTCAGAATTAGCCGATCTTGCGCTTCGGTTTACGCTGTCGCAGCCAATTACCGCTGCGATTCCTCCCGGAGAAGAAAAGTTGTTTGATATGGCCATAGATATTTCGGACAATTTTAGACCGATTAGCGATCACGAAACAGAGTATTTAAAACAACGATCTTGTGAGGCGATCCCTATGTTTAATTTAGGATAATAGAACTAATCTGGGAGCCTTATTCTAGCTGCAAATTGCATGGTTGCTAATCGCATCACCTGATCTATGTTTGCCGATCTCACTATGAATTCTTCGTTGAGGGTTTGTTTTGAATTAGGATCTACAATAACGGGTTGACCAAAAGGGATATAGTCGTCGACCAAGAAGCCCTCGTCATCGAAAAAACGGAGGTCATAGCGCAACCAAATGACTTTGTTTGAATTGTTCTGAATTGTTGCGGAAAAAATACCCGGAATTTCTACGAGATTATTTGGTAAGTTTATTGGTAATAGGGGAATCCACGACACACTGTCTATTCTCACCAATCCGTCTAATTCCGGGTCTATTTCCTGGAATAAAATTTCATGATGTTTTTTGATGATTTCCGAACTACTCGGATTTGATCCATTCCCACATGAAGTAAGGTTCATAGTTAGTACTATGAGGCTGAGTAAATATATCATTAGTTTGATAAATTTTATTTGGTTTGAAGTGATTTTCTTTATCAGCAATCGGAGTAAAGCCAGGTAGATTAATAAGAGGCTTTTATTTGCAGCAATTTATCCAATTTGTTAAAACTTACAAAATGCTTACGAAAATATCCAAATCAAAGGTCAGAACTTTGCAAAGTCTCGGATACGTTTTACTGATCGTTTTTATGTATGGCTCAAACACTGTTTGGGCGAGCGCGGCTGATTCTACTCGCTATGAATTGCCAGAAACCATGGTGACTGCTACCCGAGTAGAGCGCGTCGATTCGAAACTCCCATACGCAATCAGCATTGTTGAAATAGATGAATTCGCTGCTATAGAGCCGAATTCATCTATAGAAGAAATATTGCGAGATGTGCCAGGTATCATGGTGGATAACCGAAACAATCTTTCTCAAGGTGACCGGATCAGTTCGCGGGGCTTAGGTGTAAGGGCACAATTTGGTGTTCGAGGTGTTAAAGTTTTGTTGGATGATATTCCACTTACAACCGCGGACGGACAGACGCAGCTGAATAATATTGATCTGTCGCAGGTAGGTCGTGTTGAGGTCATTCGCGGACCGGTAGCCGCACTTTATGGAAATGCAAGCGGAGGTTTGATCTCTATAAAAACACGGAGCTTGAAGGACCATAAATTTCGTATTGCTCCGCGGATGATAATTGGAAGCTATGGACTCCAACGCCTTCAGTTACAGTTGTCACAGGCTGATTCGAACACTCGATCGATTTTTAATACATACTCATCAAATAGTGATGGCTATAGACGTCATTCATATGCGCAGCAATATGGAGTTAGCATATTTCATAGCCGAACCGTTTCGAAGAATTTAACTGCCCGTGTGATAGCTAATGTGTTTGATGGTCCTTTCATGTATAACCCCAGTTCCCTGGATTTTTCGACGTCAAAAAATTCTCCTAAGTCTGTCAGATCATATGTATTGAAACAGGGAGCAGCTAAAAAAATCCGGCAATTTCAAATCGGTAATGTGGTAAACTATATTTCGGCTGATAGTAGCATTTATCAATTGACTGCTTATGCATTACGTCGGTCTCTATTAAACCCCATTCCTGGAAGAATAATAGACTTAAACCGACTGTCTGGTGGCTTACGGGTTTCACGACAGGCTGTTTGGAACGACCTAACTTATATCACAGGATTAGATACTGAGTGGCAAGATGATGAACGAATAGAGTCTCTAAACCTGGGATTAATTGAAGACAAAGTCGGTAATGTTAAAGACGAAGCTGTTTTTTCGTCATTGCGCTACGGAGAACGTCAATTATATCAAGAAGAAAATGTACTTGGCGTAGGAGTTTTTTCGTCGCTGAACATAGATATAAATCCAAATTTGTCTGCGTCAATCAGCACTCGTTTTGATCGTAGTAATTATCACGTTGTCGACAGATTACAAAGAGAAGGAGATGATTCTGGAAACAGACACCTAGGACAATGGAGCAGGTTCCTCGGTTTAAGTTATGGACCCCATTCACAGTTGAGGTTTTATGTAAATTATGGAACTTCGTTTCAGAATCCCACGACTACTGAATTAAGTAATCGTGTTGATGGCAAAGGAGGGTTTAATCCTGATTTGAACGCGGAACGAGTAAACAGTTTGGAGCTGGGTGGTGGTGTAGCTGACATACGTCGTAATTGGCATGTTGACTGGAGCGTGTATA
>CEUA01004899.1_pt1 | contig 15697 bp, 19 predicted proteins | sample 361541 | NCBI WGS metagenome assembly CEUA01 (sample SAMEA2623079, study PRJEB7988) | marine metagenome | isolation source: saline water (ENVO:00002010), including
AGAAAGTGTGTGTTGGTTCCCCAAGAGATATCTGCAAAACTTAATTGGACTCCATTGCCTGTAGAATTTCCTTGCCCTATTGTTAAAGTAAATAGTCCAAAAGTATCTGTACTTGTAGCATGGGTCTCTTCCCACTCTACAGTTCCATTAGCAGATCCACTAAGAACACTTGCCCTAATACTTATTGATTGGTTTACAAGTTCAATTCCGTTAGCATCAGTAGCTACACCTTGATAGCCTACGCCTTGAGGCACTTGTGCCATTAAATTCAATGATATAATCGATAAAAATATCGTTAGTATTTTTCTCATAAAATTTATTTCTAATAATAAAATGCACTTGTCGTAATACAGGTTGCAAAGTACAAAAAATTAACAAGTTGTTTTCCATCCATTTTAAAGTCATTTTATTTTGTAATACTTTAGCATATATTTGAGTGGCACGCGTAGTTGGAGTGTCCCAGCATTTTAGAAACAGTTTCTATAGGTACTCCGTTTGTTAATGTAACTGTTGTAGCAAACGTATGTCGAGCACTATGAAATGTAAGTTATTATCCACCACTAAAAGAAAGACATCCTCCATCAGGTCCACAAAGAATAATAATTAATAAAAAAAGAGAAATGAAAATTATTCCAAATAACTTTAAATATTTTATCCAAGGGTTATAAGTATCTTTATAGGATTTAATCAAAAAGTAAAGTCCAAATATCATTAGCAATAACCCAAGAACATTTACTATTGTTTCCGCTATATCAACATCATCTGCATAGTTTGCAGAAGCTATTTCCAAATGCTCAGAAACAGGAAAAGAAGCATAACTTACATTAATAAATGTGGTTATTGTAATTAAAAGTAAGATTAGTTTTTTCATACTACAATGATACAGAAAATTATAGAAAAAATAAAAGAGAAAAAGTCGGGGTAGCAAGACTAAAACCTACTAGACATGACAACTCAAGTAGTTTTTTTATAATCTTAGTTTATTTTTAATCTATTGATTTAAAGTCCAACTTCTACTCTTCTATTAATTCAAATAGATAAAATAATCTATTATAACGATTTTGCTCATCATCAATATCTTTTGACTTCAATAATATAGGTGAAGAGACAAAATCATCTGATTGAGGTGATTTAAATTATGTAATAATATTAGCTTTTAAATCTTTTTTACTTTGGGCATTTAGAATGCTGCCACAAAAAATTAAGGATATTATAAGTAGTAGTTTTTTCATAACACAATAATAGAAAAAAGTTCGGAATAAGGAACGTAAGGCCCACCAAAAAGAAACCTACGTTGTTTTTTATTAATTTTACAGAGTTATGAAAATCAATATAGTCCCTTATAATGATGAATGGCCTTTACTTTTTGAAAAGATAAAGAAAGAAATAAAAAAAAGTATTATTGACAATGATGTTATAATTGAGCATATTGGTAGTACTTCTGTAAAGAATCTTGCTTCAAAACCAATTATTGATATTTTAATAGGAGTTAGTTCTGATGAATTAGATAAGTATATTGACCCTATCAAAAATTTAGGATATACACACATTAAAAAATATGAAATAGAAACACCTAACAGGAGATTCTTCTTTTTTGAAAAAAGTAAGAAAAGAATATCTCACATTCATTTAGTAAAACAGCATAGCAGATGGTTTAAAAGACATATGGCATTTAGAAATGAATTAAGATCAAATGAAAGTATTAGAAAAAAATATCAGAAGTTAAAACATTCACTTTCAGAAAAGGAATGGATAGATGGAAATGAATATGCCGATGCAAAAACTACATTTATTAGATCTGTTGAGAAGATGCTAAAATTTGATTAAAAAAAGTCGGGGTGGCAAGACTAAAACCTGCTAGATATGACAACTCAAAAGGTGCCCAAATAGGTCACCCCCTGTTTTTACACCTCAAAACTACAAACCAAATATATCCTTTTTCTCTTGTACGTTCTTCAAAATTATTCTTCATATAATTTATTACAGTCTCAACAATTGATCTTTTATTCTCTTTCATAGTTTATTTTTTTCTTGCAATTATTTTAATTATTAAACTGTAAATTCTAATATGCGCTCATCCTGTATAATGTCATCAATTGAAACAGGCCTAACTAAGGATAATCCTTCAAAAGATTTACATCTACTCAATGATGTGTATAATTGACCTGGAGAAAAAGCACCACTACCTAAATCAACTCTTACATTTTTAAAAGTTAAGCCCTGACTTTTATGTATTGTAATAGCCCACGCTAATCTTAAGGGAAACTGTCTAAATGTACCTACTACATAAGAGCAAACTTTCCCTTCCTTTTTATCCCATTTATATTTTCTGTTTTCCCATTCTTCTTTTTCAATTTTATGAATGACTCCATCTTTTAATTCGACTTCAATTAAATCTTCAGAAAGAAAATTGACTTTTGCAATAGTTCCATTAACCCAACGTCTCTCTTGAAAATCATTTCTAAAATCATTTCTTATAAACATAATCTGAGCATCTCTCTTTAATCTTAAATATAAAGGGGCTGGGTATTTATCTTCTGTAAAATCTCCACCAATCTCAGCTTTAAAAATAAATTCTTGATCTGGCAACAAGTCTAATCTTCTAAAATTTTCTTGACGAGCTATATGCTTATTTGTAGTTAGTCTAATTTCTTGGTTAGAATCTTCAAGACTTGATTTTCGTAAGCACCTATTGTTAATTTCTTGAATCTCTAACTCATTAATTTTGTAATCCCTTACTTTATTTAACTTATTTATAAATTCCATATCATGTTGTCTATAAACTTTCATGAATTCTATCTTTTCAGGTGCTAACTCCTTATATGCAGGTGCATCAAAGAAGTATTCACTATTATATATGGCTATAAAGAATTCATGATGCACTTCAGAACCAACAATAGGAGGAAGTTGATACGGATCTCCTACAAAAATTATTTGCTTACCTCCAAAAGGTTTTGTTCTGTCACCACCATTAATTTTTAGAGAATAGTCTATCGCCTCTAATATATCTGATCGCAACATAGAAACTTCATCTATAATAATTGTTTCAACATTTTTTATTACATTATATCCATTCCAGTATTCTTGAAACTTTTTTATTTCATCATCTTGAGGAAAGAAAGGCTTTAAAGGAAAGTGAAAAAAGGAATGTATCGTTTGTCCTCCAATATTTACTGCAGCTATACCTGTAGGAGAAAGGAGTAATGTTTCTTTTTTAGTGTTTCTAGTTAAATAATGTATAAAGGTTGACTTACCTGTTCCAGCTTTTCCAGTAATAAATAAAGAGTCATTTGTATTCTCAATCCTATCAAATAATTGGGTTACAAATTCATCTTCCTCATAATTTTTTGGTGTTTCTATATATTGATTATGTATCTCATTTGGTTTGTCAAATACCTGCAATTGACCCTTCTCTTCTTCACCAAGTTCTATTTTTAAGAAAAAATTAATATCACCATAATTATTACTAAAAGGATCGTAGATATTAAAACTCTCTTTAGCATAAAATAAGGTTTTGTATAAGAACATTGTTTTCTTAACGACATCTTCTAATAAAATGCTTTTCTCATTTAACATAAATAATAATTTTCCTTCTGTCAGTTTAATTCCAACCACTGCTAGAAACTTTTCTAATTTTGAGATATAATCTGGAGATTCATCCATACAATTTGCAAATTCTCTAAACCCACAGTTTAAATCTGATAATGATTCGGGAAGATTTCCTATTCCTCTAAAAATAGTCTTTGCTAGATTAAAATCAAAGTTATTATTTTTAACTAACTCTGACTTTAAAAAGTTTTGCTTCCATTTCTTTTCTATTTGTTTTTTATTTTTCATCTATTTTTAAAGGTTTTTATGTTTGTGAATTTTTTCTTAAATACTGACTTACCTCCCTAATTCAACATGCTCATCTCTTTTTATAATTTCTTGACGTTTTTTTCCAAAATTTTGTAAGTAATAAATCTTTATAACCCATCTAATATTGCAATTCTTCTAATAATTTCCCATCTACATATACTTCTTCTACTTTACCATGAATAATATCCTTACTAATTCGACGTACATATGCTTTGGGATTATGAATATTATCATATTCTAAGTTAAGGCCGTCTTCAAAAACAACTAACACCTCATGTCCTCCCTCTTGAAAACTTAGAGGATTAATTCGATACTCTCTACCAACTCTTAAACTATTCCTATTATTTTTCATAATTTCTTGTTTCATTATTATTAATATTATTACTTATATATGTTCCTAACATATAATTATCACCAATTATCCAATATTAATTTAAAAGATACTTTACAAGATGCCCTGGAATTGGATACATTGTAATTAATGTTGCTCCAACAAAAATCCAAACAAAACCAGATGATATTCGGATATTTTGGTATTTCACTTCAGGATGTCTCCCAATTATTTCATTAATATATCTTTTAATAGTTCCTTTTAGTGTTTCTTTAGTTTTCCCATCTTTAAATGCTGATTTTACTTTATTTTCTAGTACCTTTTTAGGCAGGCCTGTTCTTTGTTTAAATCTCTTTTTGGCATGTTTTGTAATTTGAATCTCAGTTTTCATAATTCTATTTTTAATTGTTATTCACTTATATATTTTTCTCGCTAATATTTATCACCATCTTTATTGAACTTTTTCATCTCCTCTTCTAGAAAGATTAAGCCACCTAGAATTCTTTTATTTTTCCCCAACAACACAAAATCATTCTTTATTCTTGCAAGAATTATTTTGAGTCTATAAAATGCTTTGAATTGTTCTATTTTATTGGATTTTCTCATTGTTCTGCTTTATTATAGATGTGTCGGAAAACAAATTATCACCATTTAAAACATAAAAAAAGCCAGAGAATAAACTCTGGCTTAGTAAAAATAAAAAAGGTGTCTTTAAAAAATAATAAGACCAAACATAAATAATAGATATAATAAAAGAATCAAAACTGCATATCTGAATCTTAACTGCTTACAATAGTATATTAATGAAGTTACTGTTGTGAGAATTAAAAGCAATAATATTGACCATATTAACACATTACCATTTAAAATAGAATCTCCTAATGAACCAATTCTTTTTATAGCAAAAGTAGTATCGATAGGGCCATGTAAATAGGTGTAAATTAATAATGGAAGACCCAATCCAATACATATATCAAACATATTTGATCCGTAAGCATTAGAAAATGAATCGTTAAATTTACCATTAATTGCATCCTTAACTGACAAAAAAGTGTCTGGCAAACTTGAAGCAATTGAAGCAATAATAAAAGATACAAAGAAAAGGTTGACCCCTATATATCTTGATATCTCTTCAGTTGATGTAATTAATAAATGACAACTATAAGCAATTATAGCAATAGACGCGATAATTACAAAAATAGATGTAATGCTATTAACCTTACCAGCAGTAAAAACTCTAAACAATCTTATGTTTAATATATCTAGTAAGATTCCTGTCGAGGGTTCTATTCTAACAATATTATTCTTTTCTGCACCCGTTTCGTTATCTTTTCTACTTATATATAATGATCTGATATACAAAATATAATATACTATTAAAACAACAGCAAAGTATTTATTAATCCCATAATATAATCCCCCTAAAAATAATAATACTGCTCCAAGTAGAAAAAGCCCATCTTGTCTTAGAATATTTCTATCAACTTCAAAATGCTGCGTTTTTTTTCGAAAAAAGACAACCAAAAAAGAAACAACAGGGATAACAGCAATATTGAAAGCTGAACTACCAATAATTGTAGCATAACCAGCAGAAAACCCCTTAATATCACCATAATAAAAAAGAAACAAAAACGAAATGAATAACTCCGGAAGTGAAGATGCAATTGCATTAATTGTGGGCCCCTTTATTCCCTCACCAATATCTCTTGTTAGATAATTTGCGGCTAAATCAAAACTTGATGAAACCTTCCATAATATAAATATTGCAAAAACAATCTTAAGAATTAAGTATATCATGATTCGTCATTTAAGAATCTTTCTATCTCTTCCAACTCAATATATCCTGGAAAGTTATTAGAATTTAGAGCCTGACTGTACATCTTCATAAAATCCACATATTCTTTTTTCAATAAATGACTTATAACAAAATCCTTTTTTTCGTCATCAGATAATGATATAAATAACTCTGATAATTTTTGATATTTTTTCTTATTTTTTTCTTCCATCTTTCTCAAGTTTTTCGAAATCAATATAATTATTTTTATCTATTGGAATATCGTTATCATTACTGGAGACAAAACCCATAAAATCATCATCATCAGTAAGATTTTCGATATCATAATCCTTAAAATACTTTAATTGATCTCTTAATGTTTCTTTTAATCTCAAAAGTTTTGCCAACTTTAAAAAATCTTGTTTATTTTCCATTAGTTTAGTTTATTATATATGTTTACTAATTATAATTATCACCATCTTCTTCAAAAAAATCTTTAAACTGTTGTTTCCATTCATCATAGTTATTGTGTTTTCTTGCCTTTTTAATAAGATTAGATTTGCATTTTGATTTCACCTTAGTATAAGTATCTCCAGTTGGCACACTATATTCTCTTGCAAAAGTAATATCATCTTTTAAATAATCAATAACTTTTTGACTATCTTTCTTTTCTGGAAATTTCACAATTGCTTTCCAAATATATCTACACTTTCTATCAAATAATTCAAATATCTCTTCAATCATCTTCTCTGTCTCCTTAGTTAGCCCAGTCTTTATATTAATATCTTCATTTAGATTTATTTTCACTCCCCCAATTACAACAAAATCATCTAAATGAATAATTTTTTTCTTCTTAACAAGTGCTTGACATTTTTTATAACAAATGGAACTTGAATAAGATTTCATTTCTTTCCAATCTCTCATTTTATCAAGTTTAGTAGTAGTCATTATTTTTTGCCAAACTAACAAAACAATATCCTGATTCACATCCTCTCTATCCACTTCTTCAATATGAAATTTATTGTAAATCTGTGTAAAAACACCTTTATCAGCGTCTTTGTTCATATGCAATCTTAATTGCCTATGAAGTTCCCCAAAGGCATTTTGATTACCATTTCTTAACTCTTTAAATAATTTTTGCATCATTTATCCTAAATTAAACATTTGCTGAACTATATCTCCTTTACTATAACCATATTTTTTTGCAAAAATATAAATTGTTCTTAACTCATTTGAATCTATTGTTCCATCTGCTCTTGCTAATGTTAGCAGATTTCTTATTATAGAAGAAATATGAATATTACTTTCTTTTTCTGCATTTTTAATTATATTAGGCATCCTTCGATCTATATATTTTTGTGCTTCTATTATTTTTCTATCAGTACTATCATCCCCTAAACATTGTTCAGTTATTTGGTTATTTATCTTTCTACATTCATTTTCTATTTCTATTTGGCTTTTCTGTAAATATGTGATTTGACATAAATAACTTATTTCCAAAGGATCAATTTTTCCGTCTGCTATTCCTATTAACAAGCCTAATTCATAAGTTAAATAAATATCCTTTAACATCCTGTCATAAACAATCTCTGGATAAACAGACTCAACTTGCCTATCTATTTCTACTTGAATCTTTTGATCATTTACATTCCAGCCATTTTCTTGAAAATAATCAAAAACAGATTTAAGTATCATAACTCTAAGTAAGGTTAATGGATGCTCCTTCAAAACCTCAGACACATTTGAATTTCGAACCTCTTTAAAATGACCTTCAAGATCTCTTAGAACATCATCACTTCTCTCAGTAATACCAGTAGTAAACTTAATTAATGCTAATGCAGTAGACTCATAATTTTTTGTAACTTGAAGAGCGAATAAGTCAGCAGAAATCTCTTTACATATACTCCACTTTCTTAGATTCTGAATAAATATTTTATCAGAAAGCTGGTCCTTACCTTTAAATTTATTTAAAATTCTACTATAGGGAACATTTGTATGCTTGTAATAAAAATGGGCAACTTCATGTGCAATCACTGCAGTTTGTTCATCAAATGTTAGCTCATTCATAAAATGTTGAGATAATATTATGATAAATTCTATCTTGTCACCAAAAATCTTTTGATTTGAAGTCGCTTTTGCTTCTGGGGTTTCTCGTCTATGGATATAAATATTTATATCAAGCTGTTCTTTTTTAGAAAATAATTGATTTATCCTTTTAATTATTTTTTGAATTATAGGCAAATGATTCATTTTTAGAGCTGGACGAGTTAAATCGTAAATCATCATTTCTTTGGCTAAAAGGTGTTTTTTTAAATCATAATAAGAGTCGTTCTTTAAAGAATCAATTTTAGCACCAATTCCTATAAGATTTGCTGCTTGATCACCATTAAAATAACAATCTTCTCTATTATATTTAAATGCTTTCATTAGTAATAAAAATTAATTTTTAACAAACCATTTTTTCATAAAACTGTTCTTTTTTGAACTATGTCCCATAAGGATTATAATTACTAGTAAAGAAATTAAGAAGATATAATATATAACACAACTTTAATCATCAAACTTAAAACTAGTTTTTATTGAATTAAGCAAATATATATATTCTAAAGTTATTGCTTCACAAGTCATTAATGAAAATTAAAAAAACCATAATTAGATTAGTAATTATTCTAAGAAGTCAACTAAATAATCGCCTAAGGAAATTTTATCTACAATCTTAATTACAACTTCTTTTTAAATAAAATGAAATTCATTGGTGACAAACAAATTACAGAAACATATATAGCTAAACAAACACATTTTAAGAATATGAAAAATTTACTAAAAATAATTACACAACTATTAAAAGGAGGCTACCCAAGATGTGGCGATTATTATGATGGAGATGTTTGTCAAACATGTGGTTATCCTTGGAGCTAATTAGAACACAAGCTAAGTTAATAACTTTGTTCATAAACCACTTATCAACAATGTCTTAAATATTAAAAACTAGAATTAATTTAGCTGTCCGCTTTAAGAAAAAATTTTCAAATGTTCATCTTAATCCGTTTTGAACACCTACAAAACTTAGATGAAAAAGTAAAAATTTAGAAGTAAGATAAGTGAAGGTTTATTCAATGAAACTCTTATGAATTTCATTTCTGTATCTGGAGATCAAACCAATAAGGTACATAACCAAACAATAACACCTATTGCTGATTAGCTACTAAAAAAGCTAATTAACAATGTGGCATCTAAAAGCAAAAAAATTGCTCTTGAATAATTCTTGGGCTGTATAAATTAAGTATTTATTAATCAGCACGAGCAAGCACTTCTCAGGTAGTTAATGGTGAAGCTATCTGGAAGTCTTGTGAGTGCTAAAAAAACAATTCAGATGAAAGAAAAAATAAATAAAGGGAAAATAATTTTAAATTATCAAAGTAGTAATGTGCATGATGATAAAAGTGAAAATATATTTGAAACTATCTCGCAAATGGATATAGTGAAATTAGTAAATCTAATTGACGAAGATATTAATATTAACGACACACCTTGTAAATATACTTTGCTTGCAGAAATAAAAGAATGGTTTGATATATTTCAATCTAAAGGGGATACCTACTTAAATCAATCAGAAGGCCATTGTTTACATTGTTACTACGGAGGAATAACAAAGATTTTTACAGGAAATAATTCTGGATATCAATATTCTCTAAAATACACTATAAAGGATAATGAAATAATTGAGCTGATGCAATGCAATTATTCTAAAGGACATCATCTTAAAGCAAAACAAGAATAATATGTATTACAGAACATATATTGAGTTAATCACATTCTGTAAACACTTACCTATTCCACAGTTAATCGCCTATAAAGATGCTGTAAAAGAGATGAAAAATAAAGAATTTTTAATAGCTCGTGAGGTACTGAAAATTAGACTGAAAACGAAATAACTTATTTAGAACATGATAAAAAAGATCCAAGAAATTAAAGAGGATATAAATAAGTAATGAGACTATATCTATCTATATACATACTAATTATGTCTAGCTGCCAATCAGAAACATCATTTCAATTCTCAACATATTGGTGGAAAAATAGCACTGAATTAAACGAAGAACATAAAGAATTCCTAAATCAGAACAACATCAACGAAATATATCTGAGAATTTTTGACTTAAAATTTGATGAGAAAAATGGAAGCATCTTAATCCCTAAAGTAAATTCCAGCTTCCCTAACAGTACTATAAAAAAAATACCTGTAATATATATTGAGAATGCAATCTTATTAAATTTTAGAATAGATTCGATTTACAATTTAATAATACAAAATATTACAAGGGCTAAAAATATTGGCATCATAACAAGTACTGATATACTACAAATAGATTGTGATTGGACATTAAAAACTAAAGAGCCCTACTTTAAACTACTATCGATATTATCAAAAGATATCAAAAGCTTAAGCGCAACAATCCGTTTGCATCAAATAAAATACGCAAAATCAACTGGTATCCCTCCTGTAAATAAAGGCGTGATGATGATTTATAATTTAGAATCACCAACAGATACAAATACACAGAATTCTATTTTCACATACGACAAAGCAGTACAATATTTGTATGGCTATTTAACAGACTACCCACTGCAATTAGATGTTGCTCTACCTGCCTTTAGCTGGGGAGTTCATTATCATCATGGCGTGATAAAAAATCTAATCTCTGATTTTGACCCTAATGATATTGATAGCATAAATATGAAGAAAAAGAAAAATGGATATTTTAAAGCTAAGAAAGCTCATTTTTATAATAGACATAGAATATCTAAAAGGGATGAGATAAGGTATGAATACCCTAAAATAAAGGAAGTAAAGAAGATAATTAATTTTCTAAAAGAGAACCTAAAACAGGATAATACTGAAATTATTTTTTTCAGTTTAAATTCCAATTTTTTAATAAATAACAAAAAAAAATATGAAGAAATCATTTCTATTTATCAGTAGCATCTTACTTACTATAAACGCAGCTGCATGTTGGGGGCCTAGTTACACACAAGAAGATCATAAGCATTTTATAATACCTTATCTTTTTACCTCATTAGAATATGGGTACAACCCTACTGAAGACAAAAGAAAATGGTACTACAATGGGTATTATGACATCTATAAGATGGAGGAAAGTAATTTAATTATTAAATTGACAAAATTAGGAATTAGCAAAGATGTAATCAATCTAATGTGTAGTAAGATTATACGCTCAGTAAATGTTAGAAACAACTACACTGAAATCATCTTTAAAGAGCATTACAAACATAATCAAAGAAGAATCTATGAATTATCCATTTCTAAATTCTATCCTTATGATATAATTCAAGAATTTCAAGAAATAAATCAGCTTGAATTACTGAGATATTTAATGTATAGACATGTAATACTATTTAATTTTTGGCATAGTGAAGATGTTCAAAATAGATTACAGAAAGATATAATTAGGGAAATTGAGAACTGCACATCAGAACTAGTGGAGGAATATGCTATGCTATTAATTGATCTTAATTTACATAACAGAAATCCAGCAGAAGTAGTGAGGAATTATATGAATTTTTTCCATAATTCTAAAAAGTTTAACATAATTGCTTATTCACATTTTTGCGGAGCAGTAAGTCATGCGTTCGCATTACATCCTAATGATAAATATTTTGAATATAGAAATAATAGAGAATTGAGCGTATATCTATTTAGCAAGCTATTTAAGTATCCAAAATTATTTCAAAAAACTAAATTTGAAATAAGTTATGTCATCGATTTAAAAAGTGATTTTGATTGGGATAAATGTCTTTCTTATTGCAAAACCCAAGAAGAAATTGATCAAATAAATTTAGTAAAGGTATCCCTATTTGATGGCATAAACATTTCTTTACTTGATTATTTCAAGGAAAAAACTACTAATAACTCTAAGCTATTTGAATCAGCATTAATTCAGTATGTTCAAAAGATAGAATACAACTTGTTTTCTCCTTTATATATTGCTGGAGAATTTAAAGAAGATTACAGTAAGGGTTCTAAATTCGTAAATAAATTCGCCTTAGCTGAAGCAATGGATTTAGATAAATATTTGAAATTAATTAATATTGAAAATAAAGTCCTGTTACATCTTCTAAGGGGGTACACTTCATTTATGCTTGGAGATTACGTCAATACAAGAAAAGAATATAGACGTTCTGAAACAGCTCTTAAAAATGCTAATTATCTAGAAAGAAAACACCAGAAGGGGTATGCGAGACAATTAGAAGGGTTGAAAGTTTTAGAGCAATTTAATAAAACGTATACTAAAGATGAATACAAAAAACTAAATAAAAGATTAATAACACTACTAGAAGAAACTTATTTGTCTGGTGAAATGGAATCTTACTTTGAATTAGGCATGACACAAGCTGTAGAAGAACACGATTTTACAGCCGCAATGCTTTTTGCATCTAAAAAAGGATTTCATTACCAAAACCTTCTTGATATATTTATGAGCAATGATGACTTGAAGAAACTTTTAACTCTTATTGAAAAAGACCTTTTACCTTTTAAAGAAAGACATCCAAAATCTATCAAATTTGCAGTTATAGAACAAATTGGAACAAATTATTTTAGAGATCATAATTTGTTAAATGCAAAAAAATATTTTGATTTATTACCCGAAAATATCTTTAGGAAATCTGGAGAGGGAGGAAATGCATATTATCAATTCAATCACTACTCATGGAACTACAACAACTTCCCAGTTGACTTCTCGAGAACAAACAAAAAATTAATTAAACGATATAACAAAAAAACGGCCCTAGAAACAATTATATCTATAAAAGAAGAAATCAAAATAAAACACAAGAAAATCTACCTATCAAAAAATGATAGCTTAATTTTAAAGAAATTAAGACAAGATATATCAAATCTGAATTTTGATTTATCATGTATATATAGCTCTCCATTTTGGGGGTATAGCAGAATTTGGCAATCTTTACTTTATAGAGGTATTTATTACACTGACAACCCTCCATTTAACGTCTTAGATGATGAATATTTAAAAACAAGGATAGATTCTTTTCTTCATAAATATGGGAATCAAAACAAATCAATTGAATATCTTAAAAAATCAATTGAATATACTGAAGATGTAGAAAGGTTGGCTCAATTAAATTATAAACTATATAATAAACTAGCAAATCCGTTCTCAACATCCTTTCACAAAATAAAATACTATAGGCAAGATTGGCAAGCAGATCAGAGTATTTGGGAAGCTAGTGAAGAGCAAATAAGAGAACTAGATCAAATAAAAAAAATAAAAAAAGAAACAGCCCTTCTAATTGACTCGCTCTATAAAAACACAAACTACTTTAGAGAGGTGATATCAGAATGTTCTGATTATAAAAACCGAGAACAAAAAGTTAGTAAAAATTATAATGACCCAATAATTAATAAGAAAGATAAAAGAAGTGATTATCAATTATTTCTTGTAATTGCACTAATTATCATTGGATTAATACTCATATATATTAAAATTAAAAAATAATGGAAAGTTTAGAGTGGTTACAAATCAACAAAAAAGAAAAATGGGCTGCATTTACAACTGTAGACGCATTAGCCATTTTGCCTCTTCTAAGAAACAGAGATTTTAAAATTTTAGAAATGATTGGTATTAAAGACCAAAAAGAACAAAGTTTATTATGGGAAAATGAAGAAAGACAATGGGTGAAAGAAGAGCATTACCTGTCTATTCTTTCGATAATAGAAGAAGATGAGTGTTATCCAATACATTATATGTCAATTGAACTCGATAATAATGATCTTATTAAATTCTCTTATGGAGAGCTTTTTATTAAATTAACATCAATCACACTTATGAAAAAAATAACATTAAAAATTCTAGAGAATTACGGTTATTTTATAGCAGATAAAATATGGAACCATGCCAGTAATCCCTGTAATCAAGATTATGCAATGCCAATTTACTTTGTTCGCGGGATGGAAGAAAGAGATATAAATGACGAAATAAACGAATTAACAACAGAAGCAAATAGAATTACTAAAGAAAGACAACTACTTGACAAGTAAACATAAAACGGGAAACATCATATATATCAGAATAAGAACTCTAACTTTTATTAATAATATAACATTAAAAATATTTCTATGACATACGAAATTGAAACAATTGATAATCATATCATTTTTAAAGAAAACAATTTAAGGTTATTACTAGATACTGGAAGTCCTATTTCAATAAGTAATCATTCAAGCATTTCAGTCTTTAGCAAAACAATTAATCCACATAGAAATATTATGGGGCACACCTCAATAAATGATATTAATCAATCAATTAGGAATGCTAATATAGATGCATTGATTGGTGCAGATATTCTAAATAAAATAAGTCTCTCAATTTCTTTATCTAATAAATTAATGGAGTTAAAACCTGTGATTAATCATAATCAGTATGATTCTTTTCCTTTATCTACTTTTATGGGAATCCCTATGATAGTTGCAACAATAAATGGGAAAGAAGCAAAGCTATTTCTTGATACAGGCGCTAAAATCTCCTATTTAAATTCTAATTCTATACAAGTCAAGAATATAATTAGGGTAGCAGAAGATTTTTACCCTGGATTTGGAAATTTTGAAACTAACATTTATCAACATCAAATAAAATTATTCAATCAAATAAAAAAATATGATTTCGGTACACTACCTGAATCTTTAGAAACGAGTTTAAGTATGTTAGGGACCAATGGTATTATTGGTAATAATATCTTAATGAACTTTGATCTAGTTCTTGACAATCCTAAAAATCAAATTTTGATAAAAAATGGGTCTCCTAAAAGATAACCTAATTAATCTATTAGCTTTGTTCAAGCATCTTGATTAGCGGCTAATACAGAGGATTTCTAGGCTTAAAGCTTGCCATGATATTTATAGTGATCTGAATAAATAATATTATACTAATGCTAATAACTCATCAACCAATTTTGGGACAGCTTGTGTCGCTTTCTCATAAATTATTTCAACCCCATCATAATAAGATGAGTTGGGATCAATAATAATAACTCGTTTAGCATTTATTGCATAATCAATAAGCGTAGCTGCTGGAAATACATTCAAAGATGTTCCAATAATTACAAAAACAGAAGCTTGTTTTACTTTTTGTATTGCGATATCCATATTTGGCACTAACTCGCCAAACCATACTACATTTGGACGCAGTTGACCTCCATTCTCACAATAATCTCCAACATTTAATTCAGAACCCTCAATTGAATAGATTTTATTGCTAATTGTACTTCTTGATTCTCGTAATTTTCCGTGTAAGTGAACAACATTTTCACTTCCACTTCTCTCATGTAAATCATCAATATTCTGAGTTATAATAGATAACTTGTACTTTTCCGTAAGTTTATTTAATGCAAAATGAGCATTATTTGGAGATGAATTAAGTAATTGCTTTCTTCTAATATTATAAAAATCTAAGACCAACAATGGGTTTTTCTGAAATGCTTCTTTAGTAGCAACATCTTCAATTTTGTGTTTATCCCACAGGCCTCCCTCATCTCTAAAAGTTCCAAGACCACTTTCTGCACTTATTCCAGCACCTGTCAATACTACAACATGTTTCATAAAACAAATTTACAGATAAATACCGAAAAATATGAAGAAAAAAGTCGGGATAGCAAGACTAAAACCTACTAGATATGACAACTTAAAAGGTCCCCGA
>CEUA01463383.1_pt1 | contig 15662 bp, 14 predicted proteins | sample 361541 | NCBI WGS metagenome assembly CEUA01 (sample SAMEA2623079, study PRJEB7988) | marine metagenome | isolation source: saline water (ENVO:00002010), including
GGTAACTGGAACGAGTGTTTGAAGTGTTCCTCTGGAGATATCGTAACTTTTCTTCACCAAGATGATGGCTATGAATCGAATTTTTTATTTGAACTTGAAAAAGATCTTTTAAAAGATGAAAACATCGGAATGTGGGTGTCCCAAACATACGTTAAAGGAAACCCTTTAAAGGATCATGAATTAAATACAGAAGTTGATTTCTCCCAAGACCTTTTAAAAAAAATATACACATGGGAGTACATACCTGCCCCTACAGCTGTCTGTTTCAAAAAGAATGCTCTAGAAGATGTAGGGTTTTATGATGAAGAGTATAAATATGTAGCCGAACCAGATTTATATTTCAGATTAGTCTCTAAGGGATATTTGGTACATAGATCATCTAAGACTTTAGTGTGGAGGGGGCTGCCCAAAACTAGAGCTACTGCATCGGCTGGAGGCTCTAATCTTTACTACAATGAGTGGCTTTATTTTTTGGAAAAGTTCTCTTTCTCTAATGTCTTAATAAATAAGGAAATGCAAAGTAATGCTTTTAATAATTTTTACCAACAATCCACATACTCTGCTGTTTCTCAATTCTTTAATTTAAATTTTAGAGAGTCATTCCTTATAGTTAAAACAATATTTTCAAGAGGAAGAGGTTTTAAAAAAAATATTGAACAAAAACATATTAATCACTTTGGCTTTCTTTTACTCGTCTTAAAAAGTAGTGTGACTATTTTTTATTATTTTTTAAGACATAATGCAGCATTGATGTATAGGTCTTTTAGAAAGAAAACTTATAATTAAAAAATAAATTAAGAGGTTAAAGCTTTGAAATACTTTCCAGATACCAATAAATACTCTTTAAGAGAATTCACTTCTGAGTACATTTCCATGATAAAGGAAGTCTTTGATAGCTTAGAGGAAGAGGTTTTAGAAGATATCTTTCAAACATTGGAGAGTGCTATCCGCTCCAAGAAAACTATCTATACTTGTGGAAATGGAGGTTCCTCTTCTATAGCGGAACACCTTGTGTGTGATTTTATAAAAGGTGCTTCAACCGATTCAGAGATAGATCCAAAAGTTGTGCCTCTTTTAACTACTCCTGTTATTACTGCTATTGGCAATGATATTGGTTATGAAGAGATCTTTTCATACCAAGTTAAAAAATATGCGAGCAAAGGAGATGTGCTTTTATGTGTGTCAAGTTCAGGTAACTCGCCCAATATTCTAAAAGCAATAGAGGTTGCAAAAGAAAAGGGTATGTTAACTCTGAGTTTTGTGGGTTTTGCCGGAGGAAAGGCTAGAGAAGTTAGCGATTTTTGTTTGCATATAAATTCAAGTAATTATGGTGTTGTAGAAGATTCACATCATATCCTGATGCATATATTTGCCCAGTACCTTAGACTTCGTTACATAGATGACAAGGATAAACTCGGTCAATTAAAGTTCTAGAAAGATTTCTAATTCCAAACTATGCTTTCTCAGCAGTAATTAAATTCGAAAGCATTAATTTAATATAAGTATAATGTCCTTATTAGCTAAATTGAATAACTCTAAGTAGATTAAAATGGGCAAATACAAAAATATCTTGATTACTGGTGCTGATGGTTTTATAGGTTCGCATTTAACTGAAATGCTTACTAGAGAGGGCCACAATGTTAGAGCTTTAGCTTACTATAATTCATTTAATAACTGGGGATGGTTAGAAGACATAGAAAAATCTAAGAATTTAGAGATAATTTCTGGAGATATTCGTGACCCATTCTTCTGTACAGAAATAACCAAAAACATAGATCAAGTCTTTCACCTTGCTGCCCTGATTGGTATACCTTATTCCTATGTTTCACCTGATAGCTATATTGATACAAATATTAAAGGCACTTTAAATATATGTAATGCTGTAAGGGTAAATAATATTGAAAGACTTATCCATACTTCAACCAGTGAAGTTTACGGCACGGCACAGTATGTTCCGATAGATGAAAGCCATCCTCTTCAACCTCAATCTCCATATAGTGCTTCTAAAATTGGAGCCGATGCTCTTGCAATGAGTTTTTATAATTCATTTGATTTACCGTTAACTATTGCAAGGCCTTTTAATACTTATGGTCCCAGGCAATCTGCCAGAGCAGTAATCCCTTCGATAATTTCGCAAATAGCTTCAGGTTCTAAGAAGGTTCTTACTGGAGACTTATCTCCTACACGGGATTTTAACTACGTTGAAGATACTTGCAGAGGTTTTATTGCTCTGTCTGAATGTACAAGTTCTTTTGGGGAAGTTTTTAATATTGGTTCTAATTACGAAATATCTATTTCTGATACTCTTGAGTTAATTAAGAAGATAATGGGATCTCAATCTGAGACTTCTTTAGATAATCAAAGAGTGCGACCCGCAGATTCCGAGGTTAACAGATTGTGGTGTGATAATAGTAAAATTAAGGAATTTACTGGTTTTGAACCTCAAATTTCTTTGGAAGAAGGCTTAACTAGAACTATTAACTGGTTTCAGAATCCTTCAAATTTAGAAAAGTATAAATCTGATATTTATAACGTTTGAAAAACCCATCAAAAAATAATTGATAAATAATTTTGAAATTTTTCTATAGATCTTTATTACCTATTACTCTCTTAACAGGTTTGTCATTATTTTTTGTCCTTGATCTAGACTTCTATTTTACTTGGACTAGTATCAGCTCAAGTTATAGTGACTTCAAGGTTTTTCAAAATGAATATTTCTTAGTTTCCTTGACTCTTTTCTCTTTTTTATATTTTTTATCTGTATCTTTTTCATTGCCTATAGTTTTGATACTAACCATAATTGGAGGTGCTTTGTTTAATTTTTATGCCTTTTTTGCGTGTTTATTTTTTGGAACTCTAGGGTGTTGGGTTGTTTTCTTAGCTTCGAGAGGATTTTTATCTGAATATTTCAAAAGAAAGGTCGACCCATATATTCCTTCAATATCTTCTAACTTCAATAAGAGCCCCTTTACTTGGTTAATCTCTTTGAGACTTTTACCGCTTTTACCTATATGGTTAGGAAATATAGTACCGGGGGTTTTAGCGATGAAAACTACTCCTTTTATAGTGGCAACATTTTTAGGCCTAATACCTGGAACACTGATCTATATTTCTTTTGGTAGCGGAATAGGTAGACTACTCATGCAAAGTGAGATTAGTAATTTCTCAGTTTTTGATTATCCAGATATCTATATTCCACTGATAGCACTTTTTATAATCAGTAGTTTTTCGTTTATTATAAAATTCGTAAGAATTAAAAGAAATACTTAAAAAAGCTCTATGGAAAAAGTTAAAACAGTCTTTATTTCAGGAAACTTCAATGTTCTTCATCCAGGACATCAAAGAATTATTAAATTTGCCAGTGAGATAGGTAAAAAAGTAATTGTCGGAGTCTATTCTGACAGAATTGCAGGAAACAAGGCTTTAATTCCTGAACAATACAGAATAGAAGGCGTTAAGAATAATGTTTATATTTCTGAAACATTCTTATTAGATGAGGATGTTGAAGAATATCTTGCTAGGGTAAAGCCTGAAGTAGTAGTTAAGGGCAAAGAATGGGAGTTTAAATATAATAAGGAAGAATCTGCAATTAAAGATTATGGAGGAAAATTGGTATTTAGTTCGGGAGGTCCTGTCTTCTCTTCTCAAGAACTTATAGAGCAGAGTTCAAACCTAGAATTATTTACAAAAAAATCACTTTTTCCAGATCAGTTCTCCAAGAGGCATAATTTTTCTAAAAAACGTTTACTCGAAGTTATTGAAGGCTTTAGTCGATTAAATATATGCGTTATAGGAGATACGATTATAGATGAATACATAGCATGTGCTCCCTTAGGGATGTCGCAAGAAGATCCTACTATAGTTGTGACACCCACAGATAAGGCAAGGTTCTTGGGAGGTGCTGGTATAGTTGCTAAGCATGCAGCAAGCTTAGGTGCTAAGGTACACTTTTTAAGTGTTGTGGGCGATGACTTGGATAAGGAATATGTATTTAGTGAACTAGAAGTAGAACGAATTTATCCCAAAATAGCTATAGACGAAAACAGATTAACAACATTAAAGCAAAGATTTCAATCTGAAGGTAAAAGTCTCTTGAAGGTTAGCCACCTAACACAAGATTCAGTGGATGAAAAGATACAGAATTATTTATTGAATTCTTTTGAAGAGATTCTCCCTAAAGTTGATTTGGTAGTTTTTTCAGATTTCAATTACGGGTGTCTGCCACAAACTTTAGTAGATCTAATTATAGAAAAATCTAAGAAAGCAAATAAGTTGCTGGTTTCAGACAGTCAGTCATCTTCTCAAATTGGAGATATTTCAAGATTTCAAGGTATGGATATTGTTTTTGCTACCGAAAGAGAAGCTAGAATAAGTCTTCAAAATCATGAAGACGGACTGGTAATTTTAGCCGATAAGTTAAAGGAAACTTCTAATTCAAAAAACATCTTTCTTAAGTTGGGGTCTGAGGGAGTTCTCCTACATATTCTTTCAGAAAATGAACCATCTTCTTACATAACGGATAGATTAAATTCACTCAATAAATCTCCTAAGGATACTGCGGGTGCAGGAGACTCAATGCTTATAACTTCTAGTTTAGCTCGTTGCAGTGGTGCTAGCTTCTGGGAAGCAGCTTGTCTTGGTTCCATAGCTTCGTCAATACAAGTTGGAAGAGTGGGCAATGTGCCTCTTACTAAGGAAGAGTTTAAAAAATTCTTGGAAAAATGAGGGCACTTCTTTTAGCTGGTGGTTTAGGCAAACGACTTAGGCCATTAACTGATAATGTTCCAAAATGCCTCGTTACAGTAGCAAAAAAACCCTTATTAGATTATTGGATAAATAGACTAACTATTGCTAACTTCGATTATCTAATCATTAATACTCATTATTTAGCTGACCAAGTTAGAGAATTTATAAAACGTCATCCTTTACAAGATAAAGTTAAGCTTATCCACGAGGAAGTTCTATTGGGTACTGCAGGCACTCTTAAAGAAAATATAGACTTCTTAATAGGAGAAGATTGTCTATTAGCACATGCAGATAATTACTGCGATGCTGATTTTGAAGAATTTGTTTCTCATCACAATAATAGACCAAAAGAATGTTTAATTACCATGATGACCTTCATCACTGACACACCTGAATCCTGCGGTATAGTTCAAATAGACCATAATGGAGTAGTAAAGAACTTTTATGAAAAAGAAACTCAACCTAGAGGCAATCTTGCTAATGGAGCAATTTATATTCTTTCGAAAGAATTTTTATCTAAGTTTAAAGAGGAATTTAACTCTGCTGTTGACTTTAGTGAGGATGTAATCCCCAAACTTCTCGGAAGGATTTATACATATCATACCTCAGCTAAATTAGTAGACATTGGTACTTTAAGAACATATGATCGCCTTAATGAAGAACTAGAATCATTAAATTCTTCATAAATCAATAATAAAAGATCTAAAATAATCTTATGAAAATCCTCGTAACTGGAGCATGCGGATACGTAGGCACTATGCTTACTCAGCAACTTATCGCAAATGATCATGAAGTTATAGCGGCTGACACTCAGTGGTTTGGAAATAAACTTGAAAATCATTCTAGATTAAAACAAATAAAACTTGATATAAGGGACATAGATTCTATACCTTTTCATGGTGTTGATACGATAATTCACCTAGCAAACATAGCTAACGATCCTAGCGTGGATCTTAATCCAACTCTTTCTTGGGAAGTAAATGTTTTGGCTTCGCAACAACTCGCGGAAAAAGCAATAGAAAATGGTGTTAAGCATCTGATTTATGCTAGTTCAGGAAGTGTTTATGGAATTAAAGAGGAGGAGTATGTCACAGAAGAATTAAGTTTGGTTCCAATATCTGTCTACAATAAAACTAAAATGGTCTCTGAAAGAATTTTTCTTAGTTATAAAGACGATATGATTATTCACTGTATAAGACCTGCAACTATTTGCGGATTTTCTCCGAGAATGCGTTTAGATTTAAGTGTCAATATGTTGACTATGCAAGCTCTAAAGAATAAAAAGATAACAGTTTTTGGAGGTAAACAAACAAGACCAAATATACACATAAGAGATATGGTAAGAGTTTATGAGCACTTTCTTTCTCAAGAGGATTTAATCCCAGGAATCTATAACGCTGGATTTGAGAATATATCTATTATGGATATAGCTGAACTTATTTCTAAGAAGATACCTTCAGAAATCATTGTTACTGAATCTAATGACCCGCGTTCATATAGATTGAGCTCCGATAAACTTCTTGCGACAGGATTCCAACAATTGCATAGTGTTGAGGATGCTATAGATGAAATGATAGAAAAATATTCTACTGGTAAAATAGATGATTCTCCAGAGAGCTATACCGTAAGTTGGATGAAGAATTTAGACTTACACTTGTAAGGAGGTATACAAAAATGGGCCGAGAAATTAATCTCATGGAGAAATATCCCAAAACAAAGCGGGATATTAAGCAAAGAGGGCTAGACAAAACTGAAACAGATAGAAAGATAGCAAGAGAATTTGGAAAAGATTTTTTTGATGGGGATAGAAAAAATGGATATGGCGGATTTGAATACAACCCTAAGTTTTGGCAACCGGTTATACCTGATTTTAAAAATTTCTATGATTTAAACTCTGACAGCAAGGTGCTTGATGTAGGATGTGCAAAGGGCTTTATGTTGCATGATTTTAAAGAACTTATTCCAGGAATTGAGGTTCATGGAATTGACATAAGTGAATACGCTATCGAAAATAGTATGCCTTCTGTAAGAGATTCTTTAAGAGTTGCAGACGCCAGAGACTTGCCATTTAGTGACAATACCTTTGATCTTGTTATTTCTATAACCACAGTTCATAATTTTGACCAACGTGGATGCATAAAAGCTTTACAAGAAATAGATAGGGTTAGCAGAAAAAACGCTTTTATAACGGTAGATGCTTTTAGAGATGATGAAGAAAAAGAGGCCATGTTAGCCTGGAATCTAACTGCAAAAACAATTCTTCACGTTGATGATTGGAGGAAGTTATTTTCTAAGGCAAATTATTCTTCCGATTACTATTGGTTTATGCCATAAAATTAGATTATGGATAATAAAATTAAAGTAGATCTTTATGCAAGGATGGTCCTCATTAGGGTTGTCGAAGAAATGATAGCTGAAAGATATGACGAACAAAAAATGAGATGTCCAACTCATTTAAGTATAGGTCAAGAAGCAGTATCAGCTGCCGCTGGAATAGCCCTTTCTAAAGAAGACCTAGTAGTAAGCACTCATAGATCACATGGTCATTACATTGGGAAGGGAGGAGACATTCCCAGAATGATTGCTGAAATCTATGGCAAGGAGACAGGATGCAGTAAAGGGAAGGGTGGTTCTATGCATTTAATCGATCAAAATGTCGGCTTTATGGGCAGTACTGCTATCGTAGGAAATTCTATACCTGTAGGTGCGGGTTTAGGAATGAGCCTTAAGTTAGATCAATCTAAAAACATTAGTTGTATCTTTATAGGAGATGGAGCTGTTGAAGAGGGTGTATTTGCCGAAACAGTAAATTTTTGTGCTCAAAAAGAACTACCTGTCCTATTTATATGCGAAAATAATTTTTATTCTGTTTACTCACCCTTATCTAAAAGACAACCCAAAGATCGTCAAATCTTTACTATGGTAGAAGCTATGGGTATAAAAAGTACTAAAAGCAATGGCAATAATGTATTTGAGGTCTATGACCAAGTAATAAAAGCAAAGGAATATATAAATTCCTTCGGTAAGCCTTTTTTCTTAGAATTTGATACTTACAGATGGAGGGAGCACTGTGGTCCAAATTACGATAATGATTTAGGTTATAGAACTGAAGAAGAATTTTTGGATTGGAAAAAAAAGGATCCTATCCCTTTTGCAGGTAATAATTTGCTCAAGGATAAGATAATTTCTGCTGAAGAATTGGAAGATATAAGAAATACTGCTAATCAGTCAGCTAATGATGCTTTTAATTATGCTGAAGAATCTCCATTCCCTCCTCAAGAGGCCGCTTACGAAGACGTATATTCGGTGTAATAATGAATAGAGTAATTACTTTCACGGAATCTATTAATGAAGCGCTTTCTATTGCAATGGATATTGATAAGAAAGTTTTATGTTATGGATTAGGAGTTGATGATCCTAAACATATTTTTGAAACAACCACCGGATTGCAAGAAAAATATGGCGAGAATAGAGTTTTTGATATGCCTACTTCTGAGAATGCGATGACAGGAATAGCTATTGGGGCTTCTTTGAGAGGCTATAAATCAGTCATGGTTCACCAAAGACTAGATTTCTTCCTTCTTGCCATGGACCAACTTGTGAATGCTGCCGCAAAATGGAATTATATGTTTGGTGGTCGAAGCTCAATTCCTATTGTTATTCGTTTAATAATTGGACGGGGTTGGGGTCAAGGCCCTACACATTCGCAAAGTCTTCAGTCTTGGTTTTCTCATATACCAGGTTTAAAAGTTGTCATGCCTAGTTCTCCAAAAGAGGCCAAAGGTCTTCTATTATCGAGTATATTTGATATGAATCCTGTTCTTTTCCTTGAACATAGATGGCTGCATAATCAAGAGGAAGATGTACCCTCAGGCGATTTTAGAATAGATATTGGAACTTCTAATCTTTTAAAAAATGGTAAGGATATAACTATAGTTGGAATGTCTTATATGAATACAGAAGCTAAAAGAGCTATCGAATTTCTTGAAACCTTAGGTATTTCATGTGAACACATAGATTTAAGGTCAATAAACCCAATAGATTGGGGTACCTTAATGTCTTCCGTTAAGAAAACAAAGAGACTTCTTGTTTTAGATACCGCATCAAAAACAAGCTCTTTATCTGCAGAGATTATTGCAAAGATTTCTACAGAACTTTTTTCGGAACTAATCACTGCCCCTGATCGTATATGCCTGCCTGATATTCCTGTGCCTGCAAGTTTTTCTTTAACAAAGAACCTTTATCCTACTTCGTATGATATTGCAGAAAAGGTTTGTAATATGATGAAAATAGAATTCAAATCTGATTCACTTGCTCAATCTAAATTTCCTCATGATGTTCCGGGAGATTGGTTTAAAGGACCTTTCTAATGAGTAGGATTTTGGTAATTGCTTCTAACTCATTTACAGGCTCTCATTTCATTAATCACTCTTTAAAGGAAGGCCATAATATAGTAGGTATTAGCAGATCAGATGAATATTCTACTGTCATGCTGCCTTATCTATATGAGGGAAGTAATAATCAAAGCTTTAGGTTTAATAAACTAGATGTTAATAATGACTTAGAGAATATCTTAAAGATTTGTGATGATTTCGAACCTGAAATAATAGCAAATTTTTCAGCTCAAGGAGAAGTTCGTACCAGTTGGCTATATCCAATGCAATGGTATGAAACAAATACAATGGCAGTGGTTAAACTAACCGATGAGTTAAGAAAGCGTTCATATATAAAAAAATATATAACAGCTTCTACTCCGGAAGTTTACGGAAGTACAGTTGAAAATATTAAAGAAAATCACAATTACAATCCGAGTACGCCTTATGCTGCATCTAAATTGGCAGGAGACCTGCATCTGATGACCCTATTTAAAAGATATAATTTTCCGGTCGTTTTTACTAGATCAGCTAATGTCTATGGTATTCATCAGCAGTTATATAGGATTATACCGAGAACGATAATATACCTTAGGTTAAAGAAAAAAATTCAATTACATGGTGGCGGTAAAACAAATCGCTCTTTTATACATATTAGGGATGTAGCTAAAGCCACCTTAAAGATTGCTCAAACTGGAATGGATGGAGATGTTTATCATATTTCGCCCAATAATGAAGAAATCTCAATTCGTAATCTAGTCAAAACTATTTGCAACTCAATGGGTTATGATTTTGAATCTTCAGTTGAATTTATTGACCAAAATTTTGGACAAGACTCGAGGTATAGCATTAGCTCGGCTAAATTAATTACTGAATTGAACTGGAAACCTGAAGAAAACCTAATGGATGGTTTAGAGGAAATGATAAAATGGATAGATGATAATTGGTCAGAAATAAGTTCTATGCCACTAGAATATATCCATAAGCAATAAACTCAAGAATCTAACCGATCTCCATAAGAAAATACCTTATAATGTCTTAGCTACTGCTATAAATTAATAATGATCCCAATTATCTATGGAAGAAAAAAACCCAAATTTTTTGCCTCATCAATATGAAGAAACAAATAAACTTTCTATCAATCATAATTACCTTACAGAGCAATTTGAAGATTCTGAAGAAGTAATTGATGATATTAGAAAGTTGATAAAGAAGGGAGATTTTACTCTTGGAAAAGCAGTTGATTATTTTGAAGAAGAATTTAAGAAAATAACTAAAGCTGATTACGCTCTCGGTGTTGGTAGTGGAACTGATGCTTTATTTTTATCCTTGAAAGCGCTGGGCATTAAAGAGGGAGATGAAGTAATAACTTCTCCTTACACATTTTACGCCACCATTGGTCCTATTGTTACGGCCGGAGCAAAGCCAAAATTTGTTGATATATCAGATGATTACAATATCAATCCTAAATTAATAGAAGAAGCAATTTCCAATAAAACGAAAGCAATTATGCCTGTTCACTGGTCTGGTTTAATTTGTGATATGAAAGCTATTAAAAATATAGCTGATACGAATGGTGTTGCTATTGTTGAAGATGCCTGTCATGCCATTAATGCAGAAAGAAATAAAGAAACTGCTGGAACATATTCTGACACGGCATGTTTTAGCATGCACCCTTTAAAAAATTTAAACGTGTGGGGTGATGGAGGAGTAATTGTTACTAACAGAAGAGATCTTTATGATCATTTAGCGCTATTAAGAAACCATGGATTGCGAGATAGAGACACGTGCGACATTTTTGCTTATAACTCAAGATTAGATACCTTACAGGCTATTGTAGGAAATCATTACATAAAGAAAATAGATCATATTACAGACATGAGAATAAAGAATGCTAGTTTCTATGACAGAGGATTGAGTCATATTCCTCAAATATTTATCCCAGAAAGAAATAAAAGAATAAAACAAGTCTTTCATCTTTACTGTATAAGAGTTGAGGAAAGAGATGCTCTGCTACAATTTCTAATAAGTAAAGGTATAGATGCTAAGGTTCATTACCCTACGCCAATGCACCTTCAACCTGCAGCCAAAGAATTTGGATATGAAAAAGGTGATTTTCCTGTAACCGAAAGGGTTTGTGAAGAAGTTCTCTCTCTACCTGTTCACGAATTTATTTCTGAAGACCAGATGTCTTTTGTTATATCTTGTATAGAAGAATTTTATTTATAATTTATGAAAGAAATTCCATTTGTTAATCCAGGACTACAGTACGAAAGACTAAGAGAAGAAATTTTAGATATATTTGATAGGATTTCTCTTTCAGGCAATTATGTTCTTGGAAGCGAATTACAAGCTTTTGAACAGAACTTCGCAAATTTTTGTGGAACATCTTTTGCGATAGGAGTTGGTAATGGTTCAGATGCGCTTACTTTCAGCATGTTAGGTCTAGGTATAGAGCCAGGAGATGAAGTTATAACCGCTCCAAATTCTTTTGTAGCTTCAGCTTGGACAATAGCAAATATCGGTGCTAAACCTGTATTTGTTGATGTAGGACAAGATTTTAACCTAGACCCTTCTCTAATAGAAAAGGCTATAACAGCTAAAACAAAGGCTTTAATGCCAGTTCATTTAACAGGAAGAGTTGCCAAAATGGATCAAATCAAAGATATTGCTAAAGCAAATGATCTTTTTGTTGTTGAAGATGCAGCACAAAGTGTAGGGGCTTCATTTGGAACACAAAGAAGTGGATCTTTTGGAGATTCAGGTTGTTTTAGTTTACATCCTCTAAAGAATCTTCATGTTCATGGTGATGGAGGAATCATTACCACTAACAACGAAGTTTTATACACCAAGATTTTAAAAATGCGTAATCACGGTTTAAAGAATAGGAATGAATGCGAATTCTGGGGATGGAATTCTAGACTGGATGAAATACAGGCTGCTATAGCAAACTTAAAATTAGATTATCTTGAGGCTTGGAATGAAAGGTATCTTGAAATAGCAGAATTTTATATAAAGGAGCTTGATGAATATCTACTTGTTCCAAAATATGAACAGATAGAGAAACCTGTCTATCATAGGTTTATCGTTCAGCATGAAGATAGAGATAATCTAAAAGAGTTCCTTCAAAATAAAGGAGTTATGACAGCAATAAATTATCCATTACCACTGCATTTACATGAAGCGTCTAAACCTTATGGTTATCAAAGAGGTGATTTCCCCGTTGCCGAAGATCAAGCGTCTAAGATACTAAGTCTACCCATTTATCCTGAATTAGAAGATTCTCAGATAGAGTTCGTTGTTAAATGCGTTAAGGAATTTTGTAAGTTATAAGCCATAGAGTTGTTATACGTTTAAAAAATCTATATTTATGTCAAAAATGAAAATTCCGACTAGCATGAAAGCAGCTGTTTTGTGGAAAACGGGTGAGCCACTTACAGTCAATGATGGTATTGAAATTCCAAAACTTAAGAGTGGCCAAGTCTTAATTAAAATGGCATTTAGTGGTGTTTGTAGAAGCCAATTGATGGAGGTTATGGGTCTCAGAGGAGAAGATAAATATTTACCTCACTTATTAGGTCACGAAGGTTGTGGCCAAGTTATAGACAAAGCAAAAGATGTTTCAAAAGTATCAGTCGGTGATTGGACAATCCTTGGTTGGATTAAGGGTGAAGGAAAGAATGCTGAAGGTGCAAAATATAAACTTGATGGCACAACTATTAATTCAGGATCAGTCACAACCTTCAGTACTTATTCAGTTGTATCTGAGAACAGGTTAGTTCCTTTACCGTCAGGTATCGAGAAAGATATCGCAGTTTTATTTGGTTGCGCATTACCTACAGGAGCTGGAATTGTTATTAATGAAGTAAAGCCAAAAAAAGATACTTCCATTGGTTTCGTAGGAATGGGAGGAATTGGACTTAGTGCCTTAATGGCTTGTTCAGCATTTAATTGCAAGAGTGTAATATCGATCGATGTTTCTGATGCTAAATTAGAACTTTCAAAAGAATTCGGAGCTACACATACAATTAACTCTTCAACTACTAACGTAATAAAAGAAGTATATGAAATTACGAATGGAGAAGGTTTGGATTATGCAATTGAAGCTGCAGGTAGAGTAGATACTATTGAGCTAGCCTTTGAATTAGTTAAACGTAAAGGTGGAAATTGCGTATTTGCTTCTCACCCTGAAGAAGGAAAAAAAATACGTCTTGATCCGTTCGACCTAATAGCAGGTAAAAATATCAAAGGCAGTTGGGGTGGAAGCAGCAAACCTGATAAAGACGTTAAGGTTCTAGCAGATTTATATAATCAAGGTTTTATGCCTTTAGAAAAGCTAATAACTAAAACTTATAGTCTTGAAGAGATAAATTTAGCTTTAGATGATCTTAAGAATTCTAATGTATTCAGACCTCTTATAGTATTTTGATAACACTAGTAAATGGAAAGAAATAAAATTTCTCTACTTTTTGGTGGAAGTGGTTTTATTGGGAGTAATATCTCAAATTTTTTCTTATCTAATTCTATAAGACATAAAGTAATTGGAAAAAAAGAATGCGATTTAACTAAAAAAGCAGAATTATCTAGATTATTAGATTCTTTCAAAGATTATGAATTAGATATTCTATTCACTTCTTCTATTGTTCGAAAAAAAGAAGACACAATCAACTCACAAATTTCCAATACCTTGATGGTTCAAAATTTGACAGAACTAATACATGATTTAGAGATAAGATCTTTTATTTTTTTTAGCTCAATAGATGTTTATCATCAAGATACAAAGGAATTTAATGAGACATCACCGACAAAGAATAATAGCCCTTATGCGATTTCTAAATTGGAGTCGGAAAAAATACTTAATGAAGCATTAGCAGATAAATTAACAATTCTGAGAATGCCAGGAGTATATGGACCAAATGATAATTTTAATTCTGTTGTAGGCCATTTGGTAAGAATCATAACAAACAAACAGATCGTTAAGGTTACTAACAACGGAATGCAGACAAGAGATTATTTATACGTAGATGATATTTCTAGAGCTGTTTTATCTCTCTTAGAGAAACCATGTAGTGGTATATTTAATCTCTCCAGTGGAAACAGTATTAAATTGTCAGAGATTATAGGTATCATAGCCAACAAATTAAAAGTAAATCCTGAACTAGAAGAGATAGAAAGTGATTCAAAACTGAATTTTATAAATATATCTAATAAGAAATTTTTAAAAAACTTCCCTGAATTTCAATTTACTTCTATTGACAGAGGAATTTGTAAATATATTGAAACCTTAAATTAGATGAAAGATATAGATCTTGAGCAACTTAAAAAAATATGTAGAACATCTCAATTTGGACCTCAAATGGGATACGCTGAAACAGTTTCTTCAGAAAGCTTATTGCTAAAACCATATAATTTAAAAGAATGTAAAGGCATCATAGATTATTGCAGGGATTCAAATATAAAGATATGCCCTAAGGGCGGGGGTTATTCTTATGGAGATATGATACTTCTTGAAGGGGAGGTCATTTTAGATTGCTCAGAATTAACAAAGATTATCAGTTTTGATAAAGAAGAAGGCTTGATTTCTGTAGAGCCAGGAGTCTCATTTGCGGATGTATTTAGATTGACGTTACTTGAAAACTGGACTTTAACTTCATGTCCAGGTGGTATGGATGTAACGATAGGGGGAGCTATTTCTAATAATGTTCATGGCAAAGATGCTTGGGATAATGGAAACTTTGGAGATCAAGTCGTTTCCTTAGAAATGATTATTTCAGATGGAAGTACCTTATTCTTAGAAAAAAATGATAAAAGATTTTCTGCAGTTATTGGAGGTATGGGCTTACTTGGTTTAGTAACAAGAATTGATATTAAATTAAAAAAAATACCCTCAGCCTTTGTTCAAGTCAAAACAGAGGTAGTTAGAAATATTGAAGAGTCTCTTAAGGTTCTAGAAGCGAGGAAGCTTGATTCAGATTTTTCTGTAGCTTGGATTGATGCCTTTTCAAAAGGAGATATTTTGGGAAGAGGTTATGTTACAAGTGCTTGCTGGATAGAAGGAGAGTTAAAAGTTTCTAAGAAACAATTAGAAGATTCTCTTACAAAACCAAAATTTATTTTTGGATTCTTACCTTCGAAACCTTTTTGGTTTGTAGGAAGACTATTCTTCAAACCTTATGCTTTAAAGATACTAAATAAAATTCATTATTTTCTAGCTAAAATTTCTTTTTCAAAGAAGAATAATTCTTTAAGTCCTGTTTTATTTACTGATTTTAACTTCATGCATAATAAGATTCCTGATATTAGAGAAGTTTATAGGCCATATGGCTTCTATGAGTTTGAACCTTTAATTCCGTTTTGTGGTGAAGGTAAGAACATTAGGCATCTATTAGAGCTTTGTCAGGAGTATGGAGCTGAATCTCTATTATGCGCAGTTAAAAGTCATAAAGAAGATGATTATCTTATTTCTTTTGAAGGAAAAGGATACAGTATTGGGATAGATATCCAAGTAAAAGGCCGAACGGAGAAAAGCATAAGAGATTTTGT
>CEUA01203629.1_pt1 | contig 15651 bp, 6 predicted proteins | sample 361541 | NCBI WGS metagenome assembly CEUA01 (sample SAMEA2623079, study PRJEB7988) | marine metagenome | isolation source: saline water (ENVO:00002010), including
AGACGAGGCAACAGAATGAGATTGGTAAATATGATATTAGAACAACCAATGCATGTTGAGGATGTCATTAAATTAAGTAGACAAGAGAATATTTGTGCATGGGCATCTGCAAGAATTGCTGCCAAAGATGCTGATATCATAGTATGTGATTATAATCATGTGTTTATTGAAAATATAATGAAGTCATCGCTCTCTTCAATGGGAATAGAGTTAGCAAATTCCATTCTAATAGTTGATGAAGCACACAATTTACCCGATAGAGTCAGGAATGGGCTAGAAAGATATCTACAATGTAAAGCATTTCAATATGCTTACGATGAAACTAACGAGTATTTAGGAAATAAAGAAAGAGAAGTTAATGAATCTGATATAGACAATACGTTTGGTTCTGGAGAAATAGAAGGAATTAGAATGTTAAAGAGACAACTAAATAAACTCAAGAAAGATATGATAAAATGGTATGAAACGAAGGAAAAAGAATTAGGCGATAGGAAAGATATGAAAATAGAAACAAATGATTTTTTAAATAGTATCAATGAAAGTTTAATGGAATCATTAGATTCAGGCCATAAGAAAAAGTATGAAGTAATGAAGAATATGATAGAATCATTGTATGCCGTAAAGCCAGAAGAACTTGGTGAAGATGAAGAGGAAACAGTATGTTCTATACTGGCATATCTATTAGAAATTTGTATAGAATATAGAGACAATTCAGCATTAGCGTTAGTTATTGATAGAATTCCGTCTAGTGGCCGGGAAAGAGGAGATAATGCCGAACAGCCAATACGAGTGCATAGTTTTTTACTTGATCCAGGAGTAGTTAGTGGACCCTTATTTGAACAAACTTGTGGATCGATACTAATGTCTGGAACTTTATATCCTCCTTCAATGTATTCAGATATACTACAAATACCTGAAGATAGAGCAAGTATGTCTAAAGAATATAACTCCGATTTTCTCTCCAATAGGAGACCTATTTTGATAGCAAGAGATGTTACAACTAAGTTCACTTCTAGAGGCATATCAAATACAGATAAAATAAATCAACATATTAAATCAACTATTAAAAATTCCAAAGGAAACGTAGCATTGTTCTTTCCAAGTTATGCCATGATGGATAAATTTAGTAGTTTGGAAGAAGATTGGTTACCTCTCTCTTGGCCAAGAATTAAAGTAATTGAAGAGAAGAGAGCAATGTCCAAGAGAGAAATAGAAATTAAGAAGAAGAGTCTCTATGAACTAGAATCTGAGGGAAATAGAGGAGTACTAATGGGCGTACTGGGAGGTAAATTCTCCGAGGGAGTAGATTATCCTGGGAACATACTCCAAGCCGTGATTTGCGTTGGTTTACCTCTTGCGCCACCAAGTGCAAAACAAGATGCATTGAAGAACTATTATGAGAAGCGTTTTGGCAATTTATTGTCATGGAGGTATGCCAGTTCACAACCAGCAGTAAATAGTTTAATGCAAGCCATAGGAAGGCCGATAAGAAAGGGAGAAGATAGGGCTCTAGTAGTACTTCTTGAGAATAGACTTTTACAGAGAAATTACAAAATTTGTATGCCAGATTCCTTGCAAACTATAGGAGTTACTAATCCAGAAAGAACTGGTAAACTTACTAAGTCATTTTTTGACCATTTTCCTGAGCCGGCGAAAAGAATCAAGGAAACAATGGGTTAATGCGAGTTAGATGTTTGGAACGGACGATAATATGGAGTGGACAAGGCTAGAATTGTCGATTGAAGATGATCTGAACAAACAGAAGATAATACCAGATATATCAAGCACCGGGCTAGATGTTACGGCAGAAATGATGCATGATTCCTTTCTAAACAATCTTCCTCACTTAGATGAAGTTAAAATTAGCCATATGAGTATGATTTCAGAAATATCAGATGCTATAGAGTCAGATAAGTTTTTGTCAAGAGAAAACAAAAGTTTGGATTTATTCTTGAAAGGCATTGGAGGGACCTTAGAGGAATCAAAGATTAGAGTGCCTTTAACAACTAAATTCCCCACGGAAATTATTGTTGAAACCAGCATAGACAGAGGAGATAATTTAGTTAGGATTTTATCTCCAGAAATATTTGGAGGCATTATTGAAACATTTAAAATAGGCAATAATCAAAAGATTTCTGGCGGCAAATGGGCTGATAACTACTTGGAACTACAATTAGACTGATTAGTTTGTTGATTCCATTAAGTTTTCTTCTCTCTTGGGGATTTCTTGTAAATTTTCTAATTCACTTATGACCAAAGATAAAGCGTGTTGAGCATTTTGACGATCAGAATCACCCAAAACGTGACTGGAATAACGAGCTTCTTCAAATATCCTATCTAAGGCAACCAGAGAATTCTCACTAATTTCAGGTAATGCTAGTCTTATTGCTAATTCGAATTCTCTAACCGTTTCAAAACCACGGCGTAAGAATCCTCTCCGCATGAAAACCTCACAAAGATTCTGATAACACTCATATATTGCTGCCCTTACTTCATCTCCTGCTGCAAGAAGTTCGGAAGCGTAACTGAAAATACCGGCTATTTCCGACATTTCAGCCATTTTACGTCGGTTGAATAATACAAATGCACCTACCAAAAACGATACCAGTATAATAAATCCGAGTCCGAAGATTGTAGACTGGAAGAAAGAGTTATCAGTTGTGACTTCATAACTTATCTCCAAATTACCTTGTAAATTTAAGTTAGTTAGACTAACCGGATCAATGAAATCTGAATCTGATAGTAACTGAACGTGTAGATTTCCCCATGATGACTGGTCCGACAAAGGAGGGAGTGGAGATAATGACTTAAATTCATAATTGAATCGTCCATTGGCATCTGTTAATTTAGTAGAAGAAAAATGAGTAGTTGAACCATTAAGCAATAAAGCAGACATTGAGATTCCCGGTAAAGGCTCTCCTGTGTCGTTTGCTGTTAAGTTAACTGAACCTTGTAATATTCGCTGGCCATTTGACATATCAAGGCTGGAGAAATCGAAATCAACCGATACGAGGACGGTGACTTCAATGTTAATTGAGCCTCCATTCAAGAAGCGGGAGTCATCTGGTTGTATAACAAGTTCTAAATCATTAACTCCAGGATTCATAAATTCACGAGCACTAGATATTATCTGGAAATTAAATGTTCCCGAGTTTGCCCATGGATCATTTCTGAATGGTAGATCACTTTCTCCCCAGTATAAGTTAAGAGTTAAATTTTCAAATACATTAAATTGCCCTCCTATTTCCCTAACAAATCCTTGAATTTTTATTGGTTGATTTTCTGAACTTCTTATTATTGTATGAGTTATTGGAGAAATTTCTATTTGTATATCAGATTTAACATAGGTAGTAATATTAGTACTAGAAGGGAGATAGAATAATTCGCCCCCAAATAAGAAGTTAACATCATGAATTCCTCGAGATAATTGATACCCTATTGAATGATTATAGGTGAAAGAACCATCATTATTTGTGTATAACTTGTGTATTTCTACTCCATCTAATAAGACAGATATTTCTCTTTCTTGTAACCCTAACTGATAAGGAGTATCTCCCTCATATAATCTTCCATTAAAACTCCATTCTCCTCCTCTTGTCAATGAAGAAGATTCTACTGTTAAAGAAATTACAGTATGATATGCTATTGTTAGGTTTGTTTCAGATATTCCTTGTCGGTGATATCCTTGTTCTGGTGAAAAGGCAGTTAATGTATGATTGCCAATATCCAAAGATTCCGGCACAACCCAAGAATACTGCCATTCTCCAGTCGAATTAGAAGAAGTTATTCCCATCAAAACTCCGTCAACAAGAATTTCTATTGTATGATTAGATAGCCAACCATCTTGTAAATTATCTTTAACAGTTCCTTGAATAATAAGGGAATCTCCTACAGCTGCAGAGTTAGGAGTGTATACTACTGGGAATACTGGCCCATGGACAACAAAAATGGTAGAAGAATTGGAAGGAAGAATGAATTCTTCACCAGAGAAAAATATTTTGATAATCTGCGGCCCTAATTCCATATCCGGAGGTATTGGGATAAAAACGTTAAATTCACCATTTTCATCAACAGATAAAACTGTTACAAATTGTTCATTCATGAAAACTTGTAAATCTCTATTAGGTATTACCCTACCTACTTTATCTGTTAACTGACCCTCAATCAAGACGAGATCATTACGGTCAACCTCAGTAGGAGGAGTAGTAATTATCACTTGAGATAATTGAGAAATATTGAAATTAATATTTGCAGAAGAAGATAAATAATATTCGGGATTGAGAGAATCTCCTTGGCCCATTGGATCTACCCAAGTGAAGCCTCCTAAGAATTTTAGAGAAGCAGAATGTAAGCCGTAGTTTATATCAGAGGGAACGTCATAAGTTACGTTCCAAATAGTGGTCGTTGCATTAGACTGAGTAGTATACAATGGCCCAACATCTAAATCATCAATGAAAAGATGTAAGATTCCACCTGAGGGACTATCTCCTTCAAATAAATTCTGACCATGTTCATCTGTTAGAGTGCCTTGGAAAGTTACTTGCTCACCAGCAATAAATGAGCCAGTAGTTTGCAATATTTCTATGACTGTAGGGGCCAATATTACTACTCTAGTCCACGATTCATCGCCAAGAAGACCTGTTGTTCCATTTATGCCAGCAAAAGACACGGTGATAACTATCGGACCAGGAGAAGTGAATTGATCTATGGATATAATTGAAGTTGATTCTCCATTGGAATCAGTGAAACCTGTTTCCATGACGACGTCATCAATACTGATATTAAATGGTACAGAAGTTACTGGAATTCCTGAATTATCTATAATTGAAATATCGACAGAGAGAGATTCGCCCCTTGTTGTCCTACTATCTGGATCAAGATCTAGGGGACTAATAATTGATAGTAGAGAATATCCTTTACTATCAAAAATTGAATTGTTGGAGCTTTCGCCATAATAACCTACTCCAGGAGTAAATAATGCATTAACTTCATGTGTCCCCCTAGGGAATGACAAATCCAACCTAATCTCAGCGGACCAATTACCTTCAGAATCTAAAGAAACGGAAGAAACTGTAAACGTATTAAAATCGCCATCTATTGAGAAAGTGAGTGTGGGACTTAGTAAAACTCCTTGCCTATTAGTCAAAGCGGAACCATTATCTGAGATTAAAGAACCAGTTATATTGAAAAAATCTCCCGGGAAAGGATTTGCAGTTATAGGATAAATTTCTATAAATGTAGGTGATCTGATTGTTATTGTATTAATTGTCTTAATAGTTGAATGTAATGTTCCACTACCATTAAAGAAAAATGTCACATTTATTAGCCCTAGTGGATGATCATTGGGGATATTGAATATGAAATTAACGTCTCCTTCCTCTCCGGTAATATTCTCAACCAACCATGTGTCATGGAATTTGACGGAAACAGGGAAATTACCTAATGGCCTGTTATTATCGCTAAATTCTATGAGTGTGGCTCCCATTGAGATGGAATTGCCCCTATTCACTACAGTATTTATCAAAGGGCTTGTATCGACAAAATTAGATATTCCGCGTACTAAGATACTAGTATCGCCAGTTCCAGTTAGATAGAATGGACTTGAATCATTAACCACACTGACTATTAATGTCTTAACTCCACTAGTTATTCCATCGCCAGATACATCGGTAGGAACTGAGACAATAAAACTACCATTGGCATTTGTAGTGAAATCAGAAATTAAAATTTCTTCTGGATCGTCCAAAAAGAATATCTCGATATCCACGGGCCCTTGTACAGTTCTATTAACATCTAATGAATCCATCACTCTGCCAACGACTGTAAAAGATTGGAGTGCAGTAACTTCAGAAGGGACAGAATCTATCTGGATAACACTAGGTACTTGAACAGTCAGATTGACAAATGTTTCATTACTTAGCCAGCGGCCAGCATCATCATCATCTAGATTATCCGTCAGATCATCTGGTGCAAAGATTCTCAATTCATAATAACCTGGATTTGTATCTAGAGGTATTAATGAATCAAATGATGCTATTCCATCAGAATTAGTCTGGCTAATTTCCAATAATTCTTGCGATGGCCCGCCCCAGTCGAAATACATCTCTAATGTTGCATTAGAGATGCGCGATAAATCAGCAATATCATTAACAGTTGCATTCAACTCAATATTTTCTCCTGCCACAACAATTGCAACTGAGTCATTAGTAGTGACCAAAAACTCTGACTGTATCCCTGCATCCACCAATAATGCAGAATTATCTTGATAATATCTCCCACCAGGAGGAGGGTTGGCAGAGAAATCTAAATCAATATGCAAGTCATAAACTCCAGAAGGAACATCTGATGGCATAACAAATGAAAGATTGTATTCTCCTGTTTGCTCATCAATCCAACCGAAAGCCAGATCATATACCGTAGGAGCAGCAGGGAAACCATCTGGAGAAGGTGGCAAACCAGAAGGGACTTGTAATGTAAGTGAAATAGAAGAATTGTTGCCAATTATAGTAGTTCCTAGGACGATGTCCCTGGCAACTCCACTAATCCAATTTGGACTGATTAAATCGCCTCCCTGCGACCATTCAGAACCGAGATTCGTAGTAACATTAGCCCTACCTCTAATTCTTATTTGGTCTACTACATTTGAAGGTTTAAGCCATGTTGAGCCATTATAATTTAGCTCCCACGAATAATCACCAGGAACTAGGTCTATAGAGGGAGTCCACTCAACTAGTAATTTGGGAGTAATTGGATCTGAGAGATTCCACGCTTGAGTTCCATTAAAATCTAAAGTATAATCTCCTAAAAAGCTTGCAAATGAGGTCCCAGTATGGTCTGATAATGTAACATCAACTTCGATTGGAGATCCTCTCATATCAGGTGAAAGTGTGTAGTTGAAATGTATTTCACTTCTAATCCCGAAAATATCAGAAAGAGTTTCTTGATCAGAGGCAGATAAATTATCAGCGTTAAATTGAAATTTAACTTCTACTGGCCCTGCAGGTACAGGAACTTCAGATTCATTGAAAAACCATTCAATTTCAAAATCTCCAGGATTACCGGCCCATGATGATGAATTTAGGACCCAGTTCTTTAAATTGACATATGGGCCATTTAAATCTGATCTACGCATATCTAATGATAATGTACCATTTAATGGACTTGGATTAAGGCCACGACTGAGTACTGTCCCATTCAAATAAATAAAAGAATTAATATCAATAATTGAATTGTTGGAATTACTACTCTCAAGAGAAATGGACATATTTGGAGATGGAGTTATATTAAGATCTAGTACAAGCGATTTAGGATTGGCATGATACACTGGAGAAGATAAATTGTTCAAATCATCTTGATGCCAGCCTGTGAAGTTCAAGAATGCATTAATGACTCCCAGGGGCTCATTGTCCTGTATTGGAACTATGAATTCAAAATATCCACCAGCACCTACCTCAGAAGAAATAGTTACATCCCCATCCAGAGAAGTAGAATAGCTTAGTTGTAATTGTAAATTATCAACTAGAGTAGGATCTATTTTAGGACTACTCGCCCATGACATTTGTCCCGATATAGTAGTATTTACTCCTACTCCAAGCATTGGTTCGCTTACAGGTAATGGCTCAAGAATAGTAATATTAACGTCATCAGTAATGTTTAATGTCCAAGAAAAACTAATTCCTTGGTCTCCCACATAGTTTTTCTTAGTTGTCTGAATTACCAATGATGCATAGCCAGGGCTGATAACTTCTGAGGGCAGTCCCGATAAATTGAAGAGTCCATTTTCATCAGTAGTTGTTATCGCAACTAGATGCTCTTCCAAGGATGCAGAACCTGGTATATTGGATATTTCTGAAGGAGATACCAAATAAAGAGACAGTTCAATACCTGGCGCTACAGATGAATTATCAACAAACTGCAAGATTCCTTCAACAGAAATATTATTTTCAGTGAGATCGCGTTTTAAAGAATCTGGATTCCAGGATAAATCTGCTACCTCAACTAAAGACATGCTAGGGCATGCTTCAAATGGTATCCATCCCATGTCCAAATTACCTTGGTTTTGATTTGTCTGTAAATGTACTTCGGACCACCAAGTAAAATCTTTCCCGTAAACATCGAAAGATTTGCCATTCCAATCGCCACCTGCGAAACCAGTAACCTTTCTAGTAGGCATTCCGGCATGCCTCAACATAACAGTGAATAAAGATGTAAATTCATCGCAACTACCTTCAAAGGAAGAGTTCAAAATCCAGTGAGAGATATCGCTATCTGAACCTAAACCAGAAGGCCTTGAAGAACCGTCGTGATTTCTCAAAAAGGTAATAGTATCATTTCCATTTATCAAGAAGTCTTGAATTGCAATTATTTTATCCCAAGCAGATATTGCTCCAGAGTTATTGATTATTTGTTGTGTTATATTATTTACTAATTGACCAGAAGTAGAGAGATATGATTCTGGCAAATCGGTAGCATAATTACTAGCAGTAAATATTGTAGAGTTTTCTCGTATATCAGAAGTGAAAATAATTTCTGGTGCAGAGATGAATAAAGAATCAATATTAGAATTATCAATAATAATATCTCGAGTGAAATTTGAAAAATTTAAGCCTGCAGTAAATTCTGTCCAACTATCGAATTCAAATACATTATATGGTGCAATTAACTCTATTCCAGGCGTCAATAATCCACTCTCAAATAATAACTCCCAATCAGTAGCTGAAGATGAGTTCCAAAAAGCAGGATCGGAAACTCCTTGAGAAATATTAGATGCAGGTGTAATTAAAGTATTTCCGACAAGAGAAGAATTAACGCCCCAAGAAACACCAGTGTAGGAATCATAAGTGTGCCATCTCCAATAATGTTTCAGATCTGGATCGGCCCCGTCAGATAAATTAGAAGCAGAGAAAAATAAAGAATTGAATGAAATATCATCAGTAGAATTAAATGGATCGGTATCAGAATCTACGCAATTAGTGGACCAAAATGATTCCGGACATTCTTGGCCATCTGGGATTCCTCCTCCATCAGTATCTGGATCCAACCAATCAGTACCAATATCTTGCTCAATAGTATCTGGTATCCCATCTCCATCAGTATCAGTTGGATTGATATCATCAGCAGGATTATTTTGAGGGTTGGTGCCGTCTAGATACTCTTGGCCGTCAGAGACTCCTCCATTGTCAGAGTCTGATTGGTTCCAAAGAGTAAGATATGTATCCATAGTCATATTACCAGGAGATATGCCAAACGATAAACTGCAACCAGTATTATTTTCAAAATAGTTATTTAAACCATCGCCATCTGTATCTAATAAGTTATGACAAGGTTCCATTGGATCGGTGGAATTCTGAATCTCAGATAAGTCATCAACACCGTCGCCGTCTGAATCTGTCATATTTATTCTTGAGATGAATCCCCATGTACCTTGTAATTCTTCCCAATCTGCTAAGCCGTCAGAATCTAAATCTGGGTAATCATCATCACAGTGTGGATCATTAATAGCTCCTGCAGTGGCGTTCCAACACCACGACCCGTTGGTAACAATGATAGATATGATGCCAAACGGCATTTCAGTATCTACACCTCGTAAAGTGTCACCGACGACGCTAGTGAATCTGAAACCAGTTAAATTACCCGATAATGAAACATAATATGCCATGGGAACTTGGTTTTGCCTCCAATCAACTGGATTAGGATTTATATTGTCAGTAGAGTTTAATTGTAATGAATTAAGGTTCGAATCCCAATTTAAGACAATAAATTCTAAGTCAATAGTTGACACACATGGATCGGTATTCACCATGAAGTCTAATTCATCGCCATCATTTATCCCACCTCCATCTGAGTCTGAGACATTCCAGAAAGTACAAGTTAGATTTTCTTCCCAATTTTGTAATCCATCATTATCAATGTCTCCTTCGTCTTCTATCCTAGTTGGGTCTGTTTCGCCTTCATCGATAATACCGTTCCCATTTGTATCTTCTTCTCCATCATCTAGATGATCATTATCAGTATTATTATCTCGGGGGTCAGAAGGTTGTTCTGGATCGCCATAAAGGCCATTGACCTCAACACCATCAGGTATGCCATCCCCATCAGTATCGGGTTCGGTGGGGTCTGTCAGTAAAATCAAAGCCTCATATGAATCATTAAGGCCATCTCCATCTGTATCATTATTTTGAGGATCTGTTTGAGTTATTCCATCAACTTCTGCCGTAAATATCTGGCACCCTCCAGGGCCTAATTCAAGTACAGGATTACAGGGAGATGTAGTGAAAGTCATATTATTAGGACCTGGTCTAAAATACTGAGTAGGTGGGAAAGTGCTACCATTTCTTGTATTCCAAGCGGGATTAATATATTCGTACAAATTTATTAGGCCGTCACCATCAGGATCTCCAAAAGTCCCATCCATGTTTGAGTTGGAAGTAGGATCTAGGCCATAAGCTACTTCCCAACCATCTGGGATGCCATCTCCATCCGTATCCCAACCATTTACATCCTCGTCAATTAGGCCGTCACCATCATCATCATCTGAGCTACAATCTGCATCTCCATCTTTATCATCATCAAAATCATCGACCAATCCATCTTTATCATTATCAAATGTATCTGCGCAGATATTGCCCATTGGATCTTCGTCGGCGCCATCTCCTCCTGAACCTTGGAGAAGTTGCATAGCACTTTCTTCGTCCCAATTACTTACAGGAACGGTGCCGTTCCACCACACTCCATTATCTAATTCATTAGGAGTACCTGAAAAATCCCAATTTGAAGGTATTGAGTATAAATATTCATTCAAATTATTCAGAGAGTCAAGGTCTGGATCACCGGTTGAGCCGTTATCGCCTGAAGAAGATAATGGATCTAGCCCATACTGCCACTCCCATCCATCAGGCAAACCATCATTATCAGTATCCCAGTCTTGAGGCTGAGTATTAATAAAAAATTCAATACCATAAGACAAGCCATCACCGTCTTGATCAGTTGTTGCCATAGCCTTCCAGATTCCGAATTCCAAAGCGGACAAGGAAGCGCATAACATCAATAAACTGAATAATACGGCTGAACGTGTTTTCCTGAGTTGGATATTGCCATCAGATTCCGAAAATAGCACATTCATGAAACTACCTTGAAACTCTGGCGATATAAGAGGGTCTTAAGAAGAATGGAGCGTAGTTCATACATATCTAGAAAATATTCAAACTAGTTCTATGTCGTCTTGTTCGTATTTATCAGGAGTTTTGTCTTCAACTGCCACTACAGGGGCTGGAATATTGACGTCTTCATACAAATTTTCGCTATCTTTACCCTCATCAGACAACATTTCTAAGTATGACATTTGTGCGGCCCATTTTCGCCTGTTCATACGACTTTGAACACCAGCAAAAATTATCAAAATAGCAACTAATGCGAAAACCATTGTTGAAAATCTTGGATGAGTGATTTCATTGATTATTATTTCGCTTATCGAAGAAATCTCTATGACGGCGTTGAGTTGAAATTCAGCTGTGAAATCGTCAGAGAAGCTTTGTTCTGTGTCCAAAGGAGATGCAGTAATTGCAATTGGTATTTTATCGCCGTTATTAGCATCATCAGGAACTACTACTTCAACAGTGAATGTTTCCTCGTCAAACGCATCCAATTCAATCAAAGGAGAACCGGATTTTCCTTCTATGGTTATACTCCAACCGGTTTCTTCAACAGAAGAATCCAATAACACTGTCATAGGAGTGTTCGCTTTATTACGCACTTTCATCTGTATGGAATAAGAATCACCTGGCATGAATCTTGAAATTGGAGATACTTGTACTATTTCCAAATCTGGGTCACCTTCACCAACTTCAAAAATCATGGGTAGATCGAAATATCTTGGATTAGGATCTTCTGTATCTTCTATTATTCTGAGATAAATTGTATGATTGCCGGCTTCGACTTGATCAGTTAATGTTACAGACACAAAAACCTCAGTATAATCATCGGGACCTAAGGTGACTCTTGGAACAGACGTGCCATCCTTATCCTTAACTGTGAATTGCCATTGCCCATATACTGGATTTATATCTATATTTTTATCAAGTGAGGCAGGATTTTGGATTCTCCATTGAGTTGAGGTTTGATCATTTTCCATAGTATTCGTTATTCTGGCCCTTAGGTCAACAGTAGGATTATCCGAATTTGGTGCACAAAGAGAAACTTCGATTTGTCCAAGCGGCGTACCATCACAGTCATGAGACACTTCGGCCCTTATTCCGAATGTTCTCTGAATTGTAAATAGAATAGTTGAGCGTAAAGAAGCATTGCCTTCACTAATTATTTCTAATTCGATTTGTCCTATATCAGAATCATCTCGTTCACCAGAAGGTTTTATGCTAAATTTCAAAGTTTGAGTAGAATGCCTTTCCAAGAGAGGTATGTGGAATGTTCCATCTTCTGTATCTTCATAAATTTGATTACCGGTGTCATTATCAAACACTTGGAAAATAGCCTTTGAGCGTTTCAAAATGTCTATTCTGAAAGAATCGGCATCAAAACCAGTATTGAAAACTTCCAATATAAAGGGATTGAATTCCCCATACTCGACATATCTTGGTATATTAGGATCGATTGTATCTCCTCTAGTAGAATTAGCGATTGCTATATCATGCTCTTCAGACCAGAGAGATATTTCAGGAGGTTGATAAACATCTATTTTCTCTAATTCTAGTTCCAACAAATCTGAATGGACTACTGTTAGGATACCTTCATCATTTAGGGCTTCGGCTTGTGCAGTAATTTTTATTTTACCTGGAGTTCGGCTTAAGTCATCAGGGGCTCTTAATGATAATATTGGATTTAGAATATCTCCTCCTTGATCTAGTGTGTATCCTCCTGGCGAATCAAATTCTATTAGCCAAGAACTACCCAATGAAGTTTGGACATTCAGTTCTACCTCCATTGATTTTGTAGAGTCTCCTCTATGGACTAATTGTAGCGGTATTGGAGTTGTCTCGCCGGGGGCAATAAATTCCACATATCTGTCAAATCTATGATTTAATGCAACGCCCCATTGTTTCATCTGGATTGTATCATGCTCAATCACAGTAGTATGACCTTGGATATCAGTTATTTCTAATTCAACTGAATATTCTCCTGAAATTAAACCATTAGGGCCAATGGGATAGGTCCACAAATATTTGCCGAATATCCCAGAAGAAGTATCTTCAATATCCTCGCCATCTATAGAATCTATATCCTTGTCTAATCTGTAGACTCCATCGGGGTCACGCATCAAAAGTTTCACATCGGCAATATCGTATCTTCCAAACGCACTTTTGACATCGAAGGTAAATTGCATAGTCCTCTCTGAGATAATGTCATTAGGATACCAAGTTAATTCTGGCCCTTCTACCAACTCAGAGCCTTCTCTCTGCAACATAATTAAACTATCAGAAATAGCGTTTGCATCTACTTCGATACTTGAATACCTACTATCGCCATCAATTTCATTCCATGCAATTTCGGCTGCACAAGAAGAGAATAAACTTCCTTGATCACATCCGGACATAGTGGCGCCAACAATAACTTCCAGTCTCTCGTCCTTGGAAACGGTAAATTCATCCCTTGTTCCAACATCGATTTCGAATAATTCATAATCAAAATCATCGCAACTACTAGTAATACTAGAAACACAAGCTTCGTTGCTTAAAGATGCAGTACCAATCTGAGATCCTGAGGCTTTTAGAGTAATCGTCCACTCAACATTAGAACCACTCGGCCCGGATGCCTTGATGAATAAATACAATGGAACATAGTAATTCGCTTGGCTACTTGAAGAGCGGGTCTCGAAAGCCAAAGAAGAACGTAATTTTGGTGTTGTAAAAGATTGAGTGGTGTCTAAAACATCTCCCGTTTTTTGGCCTCCTTCATCAGGAACTTTAGTTGTTATTGAGCCGTCTCCTCCTCCAGAATCATTAGAGGACTCTTCGGCGAAATATAACCTATACAGATTCGTATCTTGAGATGCATAATAATTTACCTCAGCAGTATCTTTTTCTTCTAAATTTGAGTCAAATGGAGAATAAACTGGTGCTAAAAGTAACATTACTAGAAAAAGTGCTATTCTAGTACTCTGAAGAGATAAAATCGATGAGGGACTATTAGCCACGGTCTCCGGGCATATTCAAAATGTTAAAACGTTCGGGAAGTTAGTACGCCATATGCATCGTAAATTGGAGTAAATTATCAGTTCGATTCAAAGCAAGAAGCCTCGGCGGTATGCTTGCTGGGATACCCGAGCGGTCAAAGGGGCCGGACTTAAGCTCCGGTGGCAAGGCCTTCGTGGGTTCAAATCCCACTCCCAGCACCATTAGAAATATCTCATAAGTCACTTTAATCTACTTACAGAGCACCCAATATTGCCGGAATCAAGAATATCTAATTTTGAAATAATAACTGTTGCACCAACAGTTCTTGTAGGAAATAAAACGTCGTCTAAGATTTCATTAGCAAGTGTCTCTAGAAGAGAAAATCTTTTTCCTATTTTGGAGTCTATGATATCTATCAGATACTCATAATTCAATACTTCACCGATATCATCATTTACTATATTATCACCTTCAATTGCTACAAAAATGTCAAATTGGATTCTCTGTGGATTTCCTATTTCATAATCATGAATGCCAATATCTACTTCGCGTACTGCGGATTCCAAGAATATATTTCTATGTGTATTTTTATCACCAAAATTATGTAAAAAAATATTCTTTAAGTAATCCATTTTAGCCCTCCGTTTCAAAAAAAACGTCTCTCTTCCTGGACAAAAATCTCTCTCCAGAGTCGACAAATATTATTTGTCCAGTCACAGACTTTGCTTGCATAAGATAAGAAACTGAGTCAGCAATATCTTCAGGACTTGGCCCAATGCCCAAGGGAGTTTCGGATTGAGATTTTGAAAAACCGGAATCGGATTGTTCGGGACTGGAGAGTGTGTGACCAGGTGCAACAGCATTAACTCGTATATTAGGTGCGAGCCCTCTGGCTAAAGTATCGGTTAAACCTAATAAAGTGAATTTAGAAGCAGTATATGACAAATAATCAGGATTAGGGTTTACAATCTTTTGATCCAGTATATTGACTACAGATGCCTGAGTCTTACTATCACTCGAATTATACAACTCTTTGATAAGTAAAATTGGTGATTTTGCATTAATATTCATATGATTATTCCAAGAATCATCAGATATTGAGAATATATCATCAAAGGAAAAAAGAGAAGCATTATTCACAATACCTGTAACCTGCTCCATGGTAGAATTAATTCTTGGTATTAATTCTGAAACTGCTTCTGAGTCATTAAGATCAGTTTCGAATGCATCTGCTTTACCTCCATTAGATTGTATTAATTTAACCAAATCAAAGGCATCTTTTGAAGATTTGTTGTAATGTATTGCTATTGAATATCCTTCTGAAGAAAGTCTCAGAGATATTGCTTTTCCAATCCTTCTCGCGCCCCCAGTAACTAGTACTGTTCCTCGAATCATGTTTCCCGGATGCGATTAGTTTTTACAAGGTTTAGGAAGATAGTGGGATACAATTATGATAATAGTTAATGTTTATGTTCTTTTCGAGGCACTTATGGTGCCGCGTCTCCCCATAGTTGGAAGTGATGAG
>CEUA01216148.1_pt1 | contig 15598 bp, 13 predicted proteins | sample 361541 | NCBI WGS metagenome assembly CEUA01 (sample SAMEA2623079, study PRJEB7988) | marine metagenome | isolation source: saline water (ENVO:00002010), including
TCAAAGACGGTATAAATATTGTTTTTCCAAGAAGAATAGCACAAGGAGACTTAATTGAATTGAAATTTGAGTCGGTGGTCTTTCAAAATGCCACAAAGATTGAATCGTTTATAGCAGAAACAGGCCAAGATAAGAAACTCCGGCAGCGTGTTCAATCCGGTGATGCGTTTTATGAGATTGGTAGTAATACTAATGTGTTGGAAATATCTTCTACGGGTAAGCTATTCTCGAATCTAATTCTTGAGAGTCGAATAATCACACCCAATCGTGATGGAATCAATGATAATCTTTTGATCTCTTTTGGTGTAATAAACGTTATAGCGTCCCGGAAATTAGTTTTTGCTGTGTATGATCTAACAGGAAAGCTTCATTTTAAAATAGAAACCGAGACTACGGCGGGTTTGAGAGAATTTGTTTGGGATGGAAGTAACAGTAGTGGTAAACTCGTTAGACCGGGTTTGTATGTTGTTTGCTTATTGATGCAAGTAGATTCCGGTGATTACAGAGAAGAAAGAGTTATATCCGTATTTTATTAACAAAACCAGGTATTATTTTTTAGTTTTGTTAAATTTATGTTTGAGATAAAATAGAATTTGTAGTGTGGATAAGTACGTGGGCCTATCTCGTCAGGACCACAGTTTCCTCTATAATTCCAGTCCCATCAACTTTATCTATGGTTTGGATATAAATTAGTTCATTTTCTGACATCGATTTGATTTTATACGGATATTCGTTCGTAAGGTTGCCTACTGTATCGGTAATTGAAAGTTTTGATCCGGAGATGAGTCATTTATACTTTGTTTCCCATCCTATATAACGGGCAGTTCCATCCGCACCAAAGGTCATATGTGGCTCATTGTAATAATACCAGGTTCCCAATATGCCCACTGAGTAATTTTCTTCTGGAATAATCATAGAATTCATTGGAGACGAAGAAATAATGCCTGATTCATTACTATAGCCACAGTTGAACAATCCTACCAAAAACAAAAAACCGAAAATTTTATTCAAAACGTTTTCCATACATTCAATTTTGATCTGGTAAAACTGCTAGTGAAACTTATTTTATGTGGATCAAATAAATAAATAGGTGGACATTTATTATACTTTTGATTGTTTTAATCAAAAATATTCCTATTAAATTTGCAAGGTATTGGTTTGAAGAGTTACAAAAGTTCGACGACTCCTGCGCATTTATCCAAGAAAGGTGATTTATTATGACGAAGTTACAGGTTGCGTTTGATGAGAAGTCGATCTTAACGACAACGGTGGGATCTTATCCATTACCTGAATGGTTGGTTGCTCTTCCGAGCGAACAGGCTTTGTTAGATGCAACACGGGTTGTTTTCAACAGTCAACGTCAGGCGGGTATAGATTTGCCAACGGATGGAGAGCTCTATCGTTTTGATGTTAACCACCCCGACACAAACGGCATGATAGAATATTTTGTCCGTCCTTTGAGGGGAGTTCGAGCTGAGATTGGACGAAAGGATATTGAGGAATTCACTTCTTTACAGAGAATGAATTTTCGCTCTAAACCAGCTGCTGTTGTTGAAAGTGAATTGTCTTCGGGGTCGTTAAATTTGTTGTCTGATTGTGTCCGGGCTGCAGAAGTTGCCGGCGGACCATTCAAATTTACACTAACTAGTCCTTATATGCTTGCGCGTACTTTACTCGATCATCACTATGGCGACTTTGAGCATTTATTGTTGGCAATTGCTGAAGTCTTAGCTGATCAAGTAAGGGGTCTTCCGTGCGATTGTGTACAGATTGATGAGGCAAATGTACCAGGTAATCCAGATCATGGCCCGATAGCTGCACGAGCAATTAATATTGTTTTGGATAACATAGATTCAACAACAAATAAATCAGTTCATTTTTGTTTTGGTAATTATGGAGGTCAAACGATTCAGTCAGGAACTTGGGATGCCCTCCATGCTTTTTTAAATGAATTGCATTGTGACCATCTTGTTCTCGAACTTGCCCATCGTCCAGAAAGTGATGTTTCAGCATTGAATGGTATAGATTCGAAAATAGCCTTAGGGATAGGTGTGGTTGATATAAAAGTAAATCATATTGAGACGCCAGATGAAATAGCAAATCGCATTCAGACGGTCGAAAAGGCTGTTGGCCCAGGGCGAGTAAAATTTGTTCATCCAGATTGTGGATTTTGGATGCTTAAACGCTCTATCGCAGACCGCAAGATTAGTGCGTTGGCGGAAGGCCGAGATCTATTTTTAGGTAGTTAATAATATAGGAAAAGGTTTTTCCATTTACGGCAGAGAATAATGGGCTGGGATGATTTTAAGAAGGCGTTTGAATTCAACGGCATTCCATGTCGCTTGATTACTTCCAATTCGCGTTTAATCATAGCGAGGTTCCGCTATCTCATGTTTAGGCTTGTCGCGACGATGCACCGACAGAGGGCGGCATATTATTGAGATTAATTTAACTTCCCGCCCTAAGGTAGCCTACTACTTCTTTTGCAAAATAAGATAGAATGATGTCTGCTCCAGCGCGTTTAATTGCGGTTAATGTTTCAAGTACTGCCTGTTCGCGGTTTAACCAGCCTCGGTCAGCAGCTGCGATCAACATTCCGTATTCGCCGGATACATTGTAAGCTGCTACAGGTATTTCAAATGTCTGACGTACAGTTGAAATAACATCCAAATAAGCAAGTGCAGGTTTAACCATGACAACGTCGGCACCCTCGTCGATGTCGAGTGAGACCTCTCGAAGAGCTTCACGCACGTTGGCTGGATCCATTTGGTATGTTTTTTTATCACCGCTTTTTGGTGTGGAATTGAGAGCTCCGCGGAAAGGGCCATAGAAACCTGAAGCATATTTTGCCGAATACGATAAGATGTTTACGTTTTGGAAGCCGTTACTATCTAATGATTGGCGAATGGCTCCAATGCGGCCGTCCATCATGTCCGAAGGAGCTACCCAATCAACGCCTGCCTCTGCGTGAGAGATAGCCATCTTACAAAGAACGGCGATTGTTTCGTCGTTAACTACTTCCTCATTAATTAATAAGCCGTCATGGCCGTGTTCTGTATAGGGATCAAGTGCAATATCTGTTTGTATGGAAAGGCCCGGCACTTCCTGCTTTATGGCCTTTATTGCTTTTGGTATTAGACCATTTGGGGCAAATGCTTGTGTGGCTAGGTCATCTTTTTTTGACGAATACCCAAATAAATTTACGGCAGGTATCCCGAGATCATATATTTGAATACATTCGCGGACTACTTCATCGACAGAGAATCTATATTGTCCGGGCATTGTTTCTATTGGTTGACGTTGATTTTTACCTTCCACGACAAATAGTGGTAGTATAAAATCGGAAGGGTGTAGCCAAGTTTCACGAACCAGACTGCGGATACTCTCGGTGCGGCGTAGGCGCCTAGGCCGATGAATAAACTCCATGTTTAGATACTCCGGAAGAGTTTGATAATGTGCATATTATGAATCTCAGAATATGAATCTTTGATTTTGGTAATTCTTAATCCGTTTGACGCAAATTTTTATCAGCATAGTTTCACCCTTAAGATAACATGATTTACTGGTATGCAAATTAGATTTTGATGTTGTTAACAAATGGATCCATGTAAATTCGAAATTATATTGGTATTGGATAATCGAAAAAAATATGTTTGAGTATACACGGGTTAAAGCCTTCTTATTCATCCCCCTTTTTTTAATAGTTCATATATCTGAAGTAGGTGCCTCAACTCATATAGAAGAAGCTTTCAATTTGGGTCATTTAGATCGCGATACATCCTTGCTTTATGCATTACGTTGGGCGCGTGACTGGCAAGATGTTCCGGAGCAATTTCAGAAAAGACCGGATCGGCCATTTTGTGGAACTACTCATGTGGTAGGAGCAGTTTCAGCAACTAGTGTGTTGGGATCTGATTTTGCGAGGAAGGTTGCAAAGCGCGTACAAAGTAGACCTACGACTGCTAACCAAACAGTCTCGCCCAGCGGTAAATTTAGGGTGCACTATGATACGGTTGGCCCTGATGCCGTAGAGAATATAGATGCTGATGCAAACGGATTACCCGACTGGATAGATGTTACTATGGAAGTACTTGACAGTACTTGGACATTACAAATCGAGACGCTAGGATATAATCCGCCACCTAGTGATGGTGGGAATGCTGGTGATGAGTATGATGTGTATATTGTCGACTTAGGCCGAGGTGGTGCGTACGGTTTTACCTATCCCGAACGCTTTGGGAATACTTCACCAAGTTATTTGGAACTGGACAACGATTATACCAATTCGATTTATCAACAGACTCGCGGTACTGATGCGCTTCGAGTTACCATTGCTCATGAATTTAATCATGCTATTCAGTTTGGCTATTATCAGGGCAGTGACGGTATATGGTGGCAAGAAAGTACGTCTACCTGGATGGAAGAAGTCGCATATCCTGAAATAAATGACTATTTACAGTATCTGCAAAGTTTCTTAGGTGTACCACATCGATCTCTTTATTCCGGTAATCGATTTGGTTCAGATTTTCATATATACGGTTCATCTATTTTTTCTCATTTTCTTGAAAATCGATATGGAGAGCATGTAAATCGACTTATTTGGGAAGAGCTATCTCGTAAAACAAATGCTCGTTTGGAGCATTTTAACCGCATCTTGCTTCAGTTTGAAGCTATGGGATTAAGCCAAGCGATAGGTGATTTTGGAGTGTGGAATTATTTTACGGGCGAACGTTTTCAAAACGGGTACTACCCAGAAGGTAATCTATATCCACTAGTACCAGTGGATGAAATATTGATAGATGAGAGTCAAAAAGAAATTCAGTTCGAGGATATGTTGGATGCTACGGGCACACGATATCTACGAATTTTACCCCAATTGCGACCTGGTGGTGTCCGCATAAGTTTTGATTCCGGACGGGGTCAATGGCGAAAGACTCTACTATTCGTCACAAGAGATTCTGTTCAAGTAATACCATTTGATGAGTCAGAGGTAGTATTGCAAGGATGGGATCGGTTTGAAGAGATTGTGCTCTCAATAACTTCTAGTGAAGAATCTGGCTTCGCCTATCCTTTCTCTATTAAGGCACTTTACGATCCGAATTTAACAGACGGTTTTGCGGCAGACAGTTCTATTTTTTATTCCCCCAATCCCAATCCTTTTCGTCCTGACATTGATCCTTACATAAGGTTCATTTTTGATTTAGATCATAATAGTTTGGAGACTCGAATAGCTATTTTTACGCTGGCGGGTGAGTTGGTTTGGAGTAAAGACATAGGGCCTTCGTCTGCGCGGAGAGGGTATGAGACACGTTGGGATGGCAAAATTAGCGCTTATCAAGGAGATGATAAAGGAGAAAAGTTGCTTTCTGCCGGCATTTATTATGTTCTCATTGAAACGGACCGTAAACGTATGTATCAGACATTTGCATTTATAGGTGGCACATAGTTAGACTATGACGTCGTTGGTCTATTATTATAAGGTTTTTCCCAATCCACGAGATTACTACATAATTCTTTTCCGCGTTCAGTCAGACCAAGATATTCTGTTAATCCTAATTCTCTTTCGGTCTTTCTGTTGAACCATGGTGCATAATAGCCTGCGCTGGTCATTATGCGTGGAGCCATAGACCTATTGGCAGTACCGCCATGCCAGCATCGTACATCCCGTAAAATTGCCGTTCCGGCTGGGGCACGGACAATAGATTTTTTCCAGTGTGCAGGTTCTTCTTTTATAGAAGGTGGTCTTAAACGAGTCCGGTGTGTGCCTGGGACAAAGCGGATGGCTCCGTTATTTTCTGTAAAGTCTGTCATCAAAAAATTTATTACTATGAATGGCGTTGGTAAATCGTAAATGCAGACTTGGTCTAATGGATCATTTAAGACGTCTTTAATATCTGAATGCAAATATTGAATCGTTGCCCCCGGATGCGAATAGTCTCCACCGGCACCAGAGCATTTGTAGTCTTTGTTTTTCCAAATTGAATTGAGTATCGGTAAGGTAGTTGAAAGGTCAACCAGCATTCTCCATTCGGGATGCTTAATTTGTTGGCCAAATGAATAACGTGCGTAACCGCGGTTAGCTTCTATGAATGGGATAGAGTCTTTTTGTTGGGCGACGATACGATCTGCTCCGGCTTGCGCAAAAGATAGTTGTTGTGTGCTCAAAACATCAGATAAAGCTACGAATCCATCCCGAAAAAATAATTGAATTGCTCTATCAATATTTGTGCATTTAACGATTTCAATATCGAGCATTTATTCACCGCTAAAGTTTAAGGATGATTGCTGAAATAAAAAACAATATGTCTGCGGAATGTAGTATATGTTTTAGTTTTGGTCTATAAAGATGCCTAACTATTGACACTCTTCAAGGTAACGTAATTTTATTATGCTACTTTTGATTTTCATAAAAGTTCATAGGCTATCTTTTTCTGTCTGGGCATTATTTGTAGTAAAGATGGATGTCAATATGTTTTGCTTCGGATCATTAAAATATTGAGTAACTAATGTTCAGAATTTCTGCTAAACACTGTCGACTCTCCGTTATAATCCCTTGTTTTTGACGCAAATACGATTATTATTAGACCCCTACACTTTTCTATACATACTTTACACTTATAACACACCAGGAGTTACAATTATGAAATTTGAAACACAGTGTTTGCACGCAGGGCACGAGCCCGATGATACAACTTTATCGCGTGCTGTTCCTTTGTATAGGACTAGCTCTTTTGTGTTTAAAGATACGGAACATGCTGCTAACCTATTTGCGCTGAAAGAATTGGGAAATATATACACCCGCATCATGAATCCTACTCAAGATGTTTTGGAACAGAGAGTTGCCGCTCTTGAAGGAGGGGTTGCGGGGCTTGCATTGGCATCAGGGACAAGTGCAATTTTTTATTCAGTAATTAATCTCTGTCAGGCAGGCGATGAAATAGTTTCGGCAAATAATCTTTACGGTGGAACTTATACTCAGTTTAATGATATTTTACCTCAGTTCAATATAAAGACTAATTTTGTTGACCCTAATGACCCAGAAAATTTTGCTAAGGCGATCACGCCTAAGACCAAATTAATTTTTTGTGAAACGGTGAGTAATCCGGCGCTTGATATTGTCGATATAGAGGCCGTTGCGGCAATAGCCCATGCTCATGGAATACCGCTGGTGGTTGATAGTACGTTTACAACGCCCTATTTACAAAAACCTATAGAGCATGGTGCCGATATTGTAATTCATTCATTGACAAAGTGGTTGGGGGGGCATGGTACTGGCATCGGTGGTATAGTCATCGATTCTGGGAAGTTTGATTGGCAGTCTGACAAGTTTCCTCTCATGACGGAACCTGAATCTAGTTACCATGGTGTAAGGTGGGCTTACGATTTGGGTCCTTTAAGTCCCCTGGCTTACATATTGCGTATGCGTGTGGTTCCTCTTAGGAACTTGGGTTCATGTATATCACCCGATAATGCATGGAATTTTCTACAGGGTATTGAGACGCTTCCTCTTCGGATGGATCGTCACTGTGAGAATGCCAAAGCTGTGGCTGAATTCTTATCAGGTAATAGTGATGTTGAGTGGGTTCGGTTTCCAGGTTTAGCCGGAGATCCTGCGCATTCTCTGAACGACAAGTATATCGATGGGAAAGGCGGTTCCATGGTCGTGTTTGGTATTAAAGGGGGCAGTGAGGCAGGAAGTAAATTTATTGATTCATTAGAGCTTTTTTCTCACCTTGCTAATGTCGGTGATGCAAAAAGTTTGGCTATTCATCCTGCCACAACTACACATTCTCAGTTGGGCGAAGAGCAGCAAAAGGCAGGAGGAATCACCCCGGAACTGGTTCGTTTGTCTATAGGTTTAGAGAATTCTCAGGATATCATTGCTGATATTGAGCAAGCCCTGGCTAAAGCGACAGCATAGGTATTTTCAATTGCCAGATAGGAATATTGATATAAATGGAGCCGGGTCTATCGAGACCCGGCTCCATACCTTTGCTGAAGACCAGTCGTTTACGCTACTCAGCGGTGAGAAGATAGGGCCGATAACGTTAGCATATGAAACGCACGGTGAACTCAATGCTAAACGTGACAACGCTATATTAATCTTTCACGCGCTGTCAGGCAGTCACCATGTGGCAGGTTTTATGGGGTCCGTTCCAGGCGTTGGCGATCGTTGGAACAATGAATGTCAGATCGGTTGGTGGGACGCGTTTGTCGGTCCTGGTAAGGCAATAGATACCGAACACTTTTTTGTCATTTGTGCTAACTATCTTGGGGGGTGCTATGGTTCAACGGGGCCATGCTCTCTTCAGCCAAGTACGCAGAAGCCTTACGGTTCCAAATTTCCGAAGTTGAGTATAGCTGACGTCGTTGATTCGCAGATCGGCTTGCTTGATTATTTGTGTATTGATCGTTTGCACGCTGTGATAGGACCGTCTTTAGGAGGGTTGATGTGTCTGAGTTTGGCAACTCGTTATCCAGATAGAGTAAATACGGTAATACCAATCGCGGCTAGTTTACATGTTAAGCCTTTACAGTTGATTCATAATTTTGAACAGATATGTGCGATAGAGCAAGATCCTAATTTCTGCGGTGGGGATTATTATAAAGGAGAGCCCCCAGGCCGCGGTTTAGCTTTGGCGCGGATGATTAGTCACAAAAACTACGTATCTCTAAATACCATGGAGGATCGGGCTGGCCAAGAAGTTAGGTCTGCTAATACTGGATTTTCATGGTATCCTGTGTCTAATCCACTTGAATCGTATATGTTGCATCAAGGTGGCAAGTTTATTGAGCGTTTCGATGCAAACAGCTATTTACATATTGTCGGCATGTGGCAGAGTTTCAATTTGCTTGAAGAATCTGGAGTATCTGATATGAAAACTTTATTTCAGCGTTGTCGGAATCAGCGCTATTTAATTTTTAGTATCGATTCAGATGTTTGTTTTTATCCCGATGCTCAAGAAGAAATGGCAAGAGAGCTTAAAGAAGCGGATGTAACATGTATGCGAATAACAGTTCATTCAGAGAAGGGTCATGATTCCTTTTTGCTGGAACCGGAATTGTTTACACCGCATTTAGCTTATTCCCTGAAGGGATAGTAGTCGATAAGCTTATTCGTCTCTCGGGCGAGGCGGATTACCCCAATGACTTTCGGTGTCTTTACCACTGACGACAACACCTTCGTCATTCCAGTTCAATAAAGATTTGACTTCTGCCGCTGCATATCGTAGTGTTAACCCTCCCCGTCTACGGGTTGAAGAATTCTTTCCCGAACCGTGCAGAAGTAAGTCCGAATGTAAGGAAAATTGTCCAGCCTCTAAGATTACATTTACAGGATCCCCAAATCTTTCAACGTCGTCCACCGTTTGATTGAGTACATTGTTTTCACTGGGATCGCTTGTTCTGTAGTCTAGTTGTCCCTCTGAATGAGACCCAGGGATAAATCTCATACAGGCATTTTCGAGATTTGCTTGATCAATAGCCAACCAACAGGTCACAGTTTTTGAAGGCGTGAGTGGCCAATAGGAAGCGTCCTGATGCCACGAAACGGCTTTCCCGTCGCCTGGCATTTTGCAAAAGAAATGTGCCCCCCAGCAGACGATGTTCTTGCCAATCAAATCCCGCACATAACGGAGTATGCGTTCGTCGCGTGCAATATCATAAATACGTGAGTGTTTTACGTGTCCAGATATAATGGAGTAGCTGTCGGCTCCTGCGGATTGTACTTGGGCCAAGAGTTTGTCAAAATATTCGCGGAGACTTTTTGTTTCCTTTTCTTCAGAGCGATCTAATGGCGTAAGAAAGCCGTCTTGATTAAACTGATTCACTTGTTCGGGAGTGAGGCTTGTAGCTTCAGTTGGGTTTCCGGGGACGAAGCTCAAGTCTCGATTCATAGAATCAAGCATAGATCGGTCGGGCATTATACGGCTTGTCATATCGCGAAAACTTTTGTTGGTCATAATTCTCTCTTTTTTCTCAATGATCAATTTTTATAGTCAGCAATATTGTGCTATTTTACAAAAAAGGTCAGCAAATATTGCATCGCGGTTAACTTTATTGGCTACGCGCATGATATGTCTACTATTATCAAAGTTATAGTTTAATTGATTTGTTAGGATTGGGCTGGTAACATATGAACTCTTCACCCAGTCGGGGTTGATTAGCCAGGCCGGGGCGGAGATATCCCATATAACTTTTGACCAACCTAAAGGGTTATTTGCATAATTCTTGAAGATTTCGACTAGGTAGTCACCAATTTCCCCTTTTCCGGATACGTGTGAATCTAATTCTCCGGCGGTAGTTATCAGGTGAGATGCTACCCCTTGACATGGAATTTGCAGAAGTGGGACGCCGCAATCGAATAAAATGCGTGAGGCGTATCGATCCTGTTGTAGATTGAATTCATGCGCATTTTGAAAATGATGTGGTTGCCCACCCAACCAGATCACGACGATGTTTTCCACAATTCCGGGTTCCATTAAAAGGGCAGAAGCTATGTTTGTAGGTGCCCCTATTGCGACAACGTATAGAGGCCTAGAACTGGCTTGGGCTCGCTCGATTAAGTGACGGGCAACCTCGCTTTTTTCTGCTTTTAGAGGATCTTGAAGGAAGTGTGTTGATCCATGACTTACTGTTCGCACATTTGGTATTTTCAGTCTATCAATTAGTCGTAGTATTTCTTTATAACTTTTCTCCATTCCATCTTCGGCATCTTTTGAACGATCGTTATGAAATGGTGCTGGATAGATGGCCTCTATTTCTAAATTCTCAGGTGAAAGTAATGACTGAACAATTGCAAACTGATCGTCTATTTCATTAAAAGCATCGGTGTCGAGCACCATCCGTACAGGTGAATCTGATGGTGGAGTGAGCCGTTCCATGCGAAATTCGTCTGAAAGTATGGGAAAGTTCATTTGGGCTCCAATTTACCGCGTGTTTGAGGTCCGGTGCAGCGAAAGGGTGTATAGAGAATTTATGGTTTTAGGAATGTCTCGGCCTTTACTACGTTAAGATTCGCAAAATAATAAAAGGCTGTATCCAATTGTGCTTGAATATAATCATTGTCGGCATGTAGTTTTCGGTTTGTATACAAGGAGTGAATTAAATCAAAAACTTGGCTATTATATCCGACACCCGAAAAACTTTGAAGCTCTTCAAGTAAGGTATAACCAAATTTCTTTGTGGGTTCGATCATGGTTCCCTCACCAAAATCATTCCAGGTTACGAGTTGTACTGCATCCATCTCTACACTCTGAGCCATTTTTAGCGTTTCCGCAAAGGTCTGTGTGCCATTGTGGTCTATCTTCCAACCCAGTTGGTGGTCCCATCCGCCCTCTTTGTAGTAATCGTGAAACCCAGGATAGGCGGCGCCCATGACCCAATTCAATTTAGGTGCTGTTTTGTTGTAGTAGTTGAATAGCGAATTTAGGTGATCAGAATCTACCCACGCAAACTCGCCGAACGAGGAAAACGACAGATCGTTAGACCGTCTCCAGAGTGGCACCAAATGTGGGATAGGTTGGCAGATTCTTAATAATTTGGTCCATTGATCGTCAGAAACAATTTGCCGAGGGCCAAAAACCAAAAGCAAAGGAGCTCCCTGGACCTGTAAGTAGCTGTCCAAACTAAAATAATTGTCCGAGATGTAGCGTAAGTCAGCGCGTGCGGCATCATCGATATTGATTGATTCAGAGCGGATAGCAACTTGATTGGAGGTGTAGTCCTCGTAGACAATGGCAAAACTTAGTCCAACCGAATCAATCATTTTTATCAGGGCTTCTGCATTTTGTCTATTTGATTGGTAGTCCAGTATGTCATGTGAGCTTGACCAATCAATTAATATTCCGTCAATACCAGAGAATTTCATTAGTAGTAGATGATATTCTATTAGTGCTGGGTCGCCAGAATCGTAAGGGCCAATTAAGGGGTAATAATGTGAAGCGATTTGACGTTGCCCATTGTCCAATATGATCGCTGGGTTTTTTTGGGTCATTGTCCAGTGTAGGCCCCATTTTTCTTCCCCAGGACCATTTGGTGCATCAAACCATGGCATGTAATGGACGTATATCGGTAAGGGGTTGGTTTTTACCACTTGGGGCAGTTCGTTTGTGCCGACAGACTGTCCATTAATATTTTGTACAATAGAAACTAAAAGAAGACCTAAGAGGATAAGATTGATTTTCATCGTAACGTCTTTTATGAGGTTCCAGTAAAAAGTTATTTTACGTTTTGATTTTCTAATTTTTTGGTTGCCCAATCTTTGAGCGGGATGTCTTCTGGTTTCGGTCGCCAGTAGCGGGATACGGGGAATACTTCGGGGTCATCACCTGAATAGTTTTTTTCGCCGGAACCTAATTCTCCTAACAATTGGAGCTCTACGGGCGAACAGTCTTTCAATATTTCCGAATGTTGGTGGTCAAAATCTGATGGACGCATCCAACGGGGGTGATATCCATAGTAAAGGCATTTGCGAGTCTGCGTTGAATAGTTGGGGGAAACACAGTGGTAGAGTGCTGTTCGCCAAACTAGTGCCGTCCCCGGGCTTACATTTACTTCGACAATGCGATCGGGATCGATGATATGCTGGCCCTTAAAATCTATCCACGGATCGGTTCGATGGCTTCCTCTCGCGATACAAATAGCGCCGTTGTTATGATCTGATAAATCTGTGAGGTAGTATCCGATCTTCATTTCCATGTATGGCGACACACCGTTTTCAATTGGCCACCCGAAGTCCGGCTGATCCGAATGCCATGGGAAAAAACTATTTTGTCCACCTAATTCTACCGGAGTCTGGTTCGTTTTCATAGGAGGCCGTACGTCCATGTGTGATGTTCGGAGTTGTATGTTGTAGCCGACGACATCGACGGTTACACCTAACATTTTTTCGTCTGTCATTAGGGATTTAAAGATTGGATTGACGGAAACTATGTTCCGCATTTGGAAAGGTTCCTCGGGAGTTAGTTTGCGTTCGTGTTGGTATTTGGAGTACAAATGATCGATAACTTGTAACAAATCTTCCACTTGATTCGATGCTAAGGCATTCGGTAGAATAAAAAACCCATCTGTATCAAATTGTTCCTGTTGTTTTTCATTTATTACGATGTTACTCTCGAGAAAACTGTTCATGCTCTATATCCCGTTATTTATATTGCCGGCAATGGAGATGTTTTCCAAATGGATTTTTCGAGTTGTAAACAATACTTAAGCGCACGTCTTTATTTTCAATGTCTTAATAATTAAACAATATATAAAGCTACGACGACAAAATGGCATATTGATCCTGCGATGACGAACAAATGCCAAACCTCATGAAATCCTATTATTCCTGGCAGGGGGTTTGGTTTTTTCTTGATATAAATTAGTGCACCAAAAGTATAAAACATACCACCACCCAGCAGCCAGAAAAATGCATTCCTGGGCATATTGTTTACCATTTGTTCAAAGGCCAGGCAGCTTAGCCAGCCCATTGAAATAAAAATACTGGCCGTTAGCCAACGTGGCTTGTTGATTGTAATTAACGTGATGAGGACGCCGATCACCGAGGTAATCCAGACTATGCCTAATAGCTGTTCTCGATAAAAACCTGTAAAAAAATACTGGCAGATCGGAGTGTAAGTGCCCGCGATGAGCAGGTAAATACTGGAATGGTCAATTCTACGTAGGCGGTTCGTCAGGCTCTTTTTGAGGTCGACCAAGTGATATAATGCACTTGCTAAGAAAGCAAAAATTAGACTCGCACCGTAGATGATTTTTGCTGTTATTTGATCGCTGGAATTATTAGTTAATAAAAGCGGAACCAATATAGCGTAGACTGTCATTGTAAATAGATGACTTAAACCACTAAATGGTTCGCGTAACGAAATCCCCAGGAATTTACATTGTCTGATGGGTGGGAGCATTTTAGACCAAAAAAGACTTGTATAACAAGAATTTGCCCACTTTGTAATTGCCGTAAAATAGTCGGAATTTTTGCTGACGGCAAGGTTGTTAGTGGTTCTTTCTGCCTTGATAGTATGTTTCTATGTGGCTATTATTGCACGTTTGTAGACTCATTTACGTAAAGATTGGATAAACGTTTATGGAGGCAGAAGGGCAGGACAAACGTCGTATCTCTTGGTATCGAACTAAAGTAGATAGAAATGTGTTGGCGGAGTTAAACCAACGAAGTGATGTTTTGGGGACACTTCAGACCATAGGTTATTTAGCGACATTAATGGCTACGGGAACATTGGCCTGGTGGACAACTTCACACAGTTCATGGTATTTGGTTTTGGGTGCGTTTTTTCTCCATGGTACATGTTATGCTTTTATAATTAATGGTTTTCATGAACTGGTTCACAGCAGCGTATTCCGAACCCAACGGCTCAATGTGTTCTTTCTGTACTTGCTGAGTTTTTTAGGTTGGTATAACCCAATCCATTTTTGGGCGAGCCATACCGAACATCACAAGTATACATTACATCCTCCAGATGATGGAGAAGTTGTTTTACCTGTTTATTTGACGCTCAAAGGTTTTCTGCGTGGAGCCTTTTTTGACCCCAAAGGTGCATACGACCGCATATCCGGAACGATTCGACGGGGTTTTGGGGGTCATCTTAATCCGGGTTGGGACCAAATTCTATTTCCGGTTGAGAATGAGGAAGGGAGGAGAAAACTTTTTCTTTGGGACCGGGTTATGACGCTTGGTCATGTTTTGCTTGTACTTATTTCTATCTACATGGGTTGGTGGCAACCCATAGCATTGGTCACACTTGGATCTTTTTATGGTGGTTTTTTATTCTTGTTGTGTAACAATGCGCAACATATCGGTTTGTCCGATAACGTGGAGGACTTTCGCCTATGTACTCGGACGATCTTGTTGAATCCTATAGTTCGATTTTTGTATTGGCACATGAATTTCCATATTGAACACCATATGTATGCTGCCGTTCCATGTTATCGTTTGGGAAGACTTCATCGAGAAATGGCTTACGACCTTCCTCCTTCGCCTCGCGGTCTCATTTCAACGTGGCGCCAGATAATCGAAATTCTCAGGCGCCAACGAGAAGAACCGGAGTATCAGTTTAAGCCTTCCTTGCCTAATGCAACTGCTTAGTTGTGGGATGATTAATACACAATTGTCGAAATAGTATTTCTATTTCGACAATTACTTTTTTGGCGCGTTTTTTTTGAGTAGACAGGAAACCAGCACACCCAATAAAGGGAAGCCCGCGGCAGCGAAGAAGCTAATGCGATAAGATTCGATTATACTAGCTCCTGTATCCAATTCCAGCTGTAGAAGTACTCCGGCCAGTGCAGTGCCCGTTGCGGCGCCTAAGAACCGAAACATTCCATATAATCCTGCAGCAGCTCCTGCTCTGATTTCTTCTACACTACTCATAACAATTTTGTGCAGAGTTGCTAACATCAGTCCGGCAGAGAATCCGTGCAGGCTAAGGGCGGAGCAGATATACCAGATTGATGTTTCACTTGGAAAACGAGAAAATGCAAATAGGGTAGTAGCCTGTCCTAGCAGGCCGACAATCACCAGCCAACGACTGTCGATTCGATCTGCTAACCCACCGGCAATTCGGACTATGAGAGTCATCGACCC
>CEUA01132265.1_pt1 | contig 15589 bp, 13 predicted proteins | sample 361541 | NCBI WGS metagenome assembly CEUA01 (sample SAMEA2623079, study PRJEB7988) | marine metagenome | isolation source: saline water (ENVO:00002010), including
AGATAACAACATCCAGAGCGTTTCAATAGCATGCCCCAAATAAACAAACGATTCGTTCGGATCGTCCGGTCTTGAGTAATCATGGTCTAACACTTCATTAAGTAACCTATATTCTGGATTCCAAAACTTGTTCATAATGGCATCAACTATTCGGTCCGCTAATGCCTCCAAACGCGGGTTAGGCGCATGCTCCAACATCTGAGTAAGTATCAAGATCAATACCATATGGCTACCTAAAGGTCTCTGGCCTTTATAGGTATGGGGTATATAACCTTCGTCGATTAAACGCTCTGCATCGTCAAACAATTTCAGACCTTGCTCTAGTGCCTCCAAGGCAACATCCAAAGCCTGCTGGTCTCCCGTTGCGTGTGAATAAGCCTGCATTCCTTCGGCAACAAACAGAGCAGCATAACCACGCCCCGTTGCAGGAGTTTCAATCTCACCAGTACGTGAAAGGCTCTGAACCCAATTCCCATCCTTATCACGACCATTTTCCAGTAGGAAATCCTTGGCCTTTGTAGCAACTTGTAAATTTTCTTCGCCTCCAAAACAGCGATACAAGTAGGAATAGGTCCAAAGCCCTCGACCTTGATACCACATTAATTTGCTATCGCCAGTACGTTTACCGTCATGGTCAATGCCACACATGAAACCACCCAATTCATGATCAATACCGAATTCTTGCCAAAAAGGTAAATACTCTTTGAATAGATAATTTCGGTAATGCTCTTTTAAAAACTCCAAACTGTGGCGCCCAATATGTGTTCTTTTCATGAAGAGGACTCCTTTAAGAATTTTGTAAATTAGTCGATCAAATTAAAAGCCGCAGGACCCGGGCAAGAAAAAAAATATTGGGCCATACGCGCGCTCTCTGGATGCAATCTTGAATAAGCTGCTTGCCATGTATCAATGAATCCTTCAGCATTCTCTTTGTCAACTAACGCCCAGACGGCACCTCCAAATCCCGCCCCAAATGATGAGGCTGCATAAGCCCCGTTCTTTCTGGCAACGCCCGCTAAACTAATTGTCTCCGGAATCTGATTCCCCAAAATATCAGCACCTAACTTCTGGGAACGATCCACTATAGAACCAAAATTAGATAAATCACCGGTAATAAACGCATCGGAAGCCGCATCAATAATTTCCCCATCCTCGATGGCAAAGTGCTCCAATCGTTTAAGTAACTCGGCCCTCGGATACTGGGAATGGTCAGATTGAGATACTGCCCGAATTAAATTATTGTGCGCATCCGATGCAGATTTCAGTATATCGGCCAAGTAATTTTCCTTGCCACCGGTAGAAGTTCGCCAAATATCAACAAGCTCACCTACTTGGAAAGCCGCACGATTATACTCAGCTTGTGCTGCCCCAGTCTTTTCAGCGGTAACTCCCGAGAAACCCACCAAGAAAATGAATTCAGATGAAACGGCTATTTGCCGCTCCAAACGAGCCGGACAATATGCAAATTGACTTAGTTTGTTTGGCTCAGAGCATATTATCGCCGTATGATCTTCACTGCCACCAAATGTTCCAACGCCTCTATCACCCAACAATACTCCGAAATTTTGGCCATTTTCAATGGTCCCCAAGTATGCTGCAAGCTCGAGATCATTTTTTACACATGCAGTATAAACTGGATTGGCATAAAGATTATTTCGAGCTGCAATAGATAAAAAAATAGATATCATAAATGCACTTGAACTACTCAGCCCTGCGGCTTGAGGCAAATCGCTAATAAAAGCTATATCGACCCCTTGTAATTCCCCAAAATTACGACACATACGGCGCAACACGGTTATAGGATAATTTGTCCAACCACTCTCAGGTAAAACTATATCCGGAGATAGCACGACTTCGATTTGCTCTCCGTCCTCTGCCGAAAGCAAGGTTACCAAATTATCTTCACGAGGAACTGCGACAATGCAAAAACCTCGTTCGACGGTCATGACAATACTTCTACCACCACCATAATCGGTATGCTTACCTAAAATTTCTATCCGTCCCGGTACAAAATGCCCAAAGCTTTCCCGATCACTATCTATACCCGCTTCTATGAGGGACTGAACAACTTTAGTAAAAAGAATAGCTTTTTTGTCCGCCTCCAATTTGCTCAGACCATTTTCATACAGTACATAAGAAATAGATCTATCTGCGAAAAATGACAACTTCAAAGGTTTACCTCAACATTCTCTAACCGCTTTTTTACCGATTCAACATCGCCCTTGTCAGATAAGTCCAATACAGCCTCGTTATAAACACGCATAATAAAAGGAATACCCATCTGCTCCATAGCAAATTGCACCGCATCAGGTAATTCAAACTCCCCACGTGCGGATAGCTGTATTGATCTGCAGGCCTCAAATATTTGTGAATCAAACCGCCAACTATTCATCCCAACACCCAGCTCTCCTGTGAGACAATTAAGTTGTTGTTCTGTTGGCTTCTCAATAATACGATTTAGCATACCATTAATATCAGCTTCGACAACGGCAAATTTCAGCAATCTATCTGCTTCAATATTTCCATGCTCAATCATGCTTTCGCGACTATATGCAGCTACACCAGATCCACTCATTGACCGCAAACCTTCCAGTGCTAGGGTCGGATAATAATTGTCCGAATTAATCACAATAAAGTCATCCCCATCGGCGAAAGCCTCTGCAGCAACAACCGCATCAGCAGTGCCGAGCGGTTTTTCTTGAATAGTCCACTCAACGTTGATCCTATCACAACTCAATTCGTAGTCGCAATACCTCCGCAACATCTCATGTTCTGGGCCAATAACAAGGCATATCTTTCTGTATCCTGCACCCGCCAATGAACCAAGCAAGTAGTCTAAAAATGGTCGCCCGATAGGCATGAGCGTTTTTACGCCCGTCGTAGCTACCGCAGCCTGGTCTTCATCAAGTTCCGCACCTTCGTTTGCCGCGCGCATCCGTGTCCCAAGACCACGCGCCATTATCACCGCTTTATCCATGAATTCCTTTTCCACTGAACAAGAGGTTCGATCTCCGTTCCTAAAAAATATGGCAATTGATCGCCTTAGATGCTTTCTGTATAATCTGTCTACTATTGATGATACAGCCTGAAATCTATCACGGCAAGAATACTAAGACTCTAAACCATGAAACCGAATTTTGACCTTTCCTTCCTTCCCAAGGCTTTATGTCAGTTTACGGTCTTATCTGACACGCATTATATGGTCACAGATACTGCTGGATCTAACGAGTTCCCTTCTAGGTCAAAACAAACCAACAGGACAGCAACTGCTCTCAAAACAGCCGCATCCTTACCAAATAATTTCATTGTCCATTTAGGAGACTTGGTTCAGGAATATCCTGGAACTGAATTTTTTGGTCTGGCAATGAGTAGTTCATTAAAGCAAATCCGCGACAGTGGCCTCAACCCTTACTATGTCCCGGGCAATCATGACGTTGGAGACAAACCAGATCCAGCAATGCCGACACATCCAACAGTCAGAAAAAATTTAGATTATTTCCATGAGCAAGTCGGACGCACCTATTACGCATTTGACTCCGGACAGATACGAGGTATTGTACTCAATTCCCAAATATTCAATACACCAAATGCGAATCATCAAAAGAGTTTTTTTGAACAAGAGCTCTCTTCGTGCACTAGCAAGGGACAGCGTATAGCCATTTTTTTGCATCTCCCGCCTTACCTATACGAGCCTGACGAATCGAGTTGGGGCCATTATGATAATATAGACGAACCCGATCGTAGTTGGTTTCTGAATTTAGTCACTAAACACAACGTAGAACTTATTTGTTGTGGTCATTCACACTTCGCTTTTCTAAATCAAATCCAAAGTACCCGAATCATTGTTTGCCCTTCAACTTCGTTTACGAGACCGGGTTTTGGTCACTTGTTCACGAGCTCTCCAGCACCTGAACATGGTCGCGACGACAGTGCAAAGTTAGGTTTTCATTTTGGCCGAGTTTTTGATAGTAGGATAGACATACACTTTATACGTACAAATGGATTGGAGAAACATGAAGGTAACCAAAGACCTATTATTACCCGACTTCCCTCCAGTCTAAAAGGCGCTCCCCTCGGTGTTACACTCACGCATCCCATTTGTAATGTTTCAGAAGTACCCATCACTTTCCCTTCTGTTACCCGTCAGAAAGTGAGAAACGACTATCCGCTACTTGCTCTTTTGGAGTTGGGCGTGACAAAGCTACGCGTTCCGTGGACTGATATAAAAGATCCTTTGCAATGCGAGCGGTTACAAATATTAAGAAACCATGGAGTAGAAATACAAGCCTTCCTTCCATCGTACGGAAGCCAATATCTACACTCACTTCTGGATCGATTCCCAGAAAAGGTAGACCTTTGGGAAATACAGATGGCAGGCAATTCCATTCCGGAGGATAGTACACTCGAGATCTTCGCGGACTGTCATAGACGCACACCCCTGGCGTTGTCTACCATCATGCCTTTCCAAACGATCGAGGGGAAACAACATCCTAGACCCCGAATCGGATTTTTCTATAAAGAATTACAAAATCTTGATAACAGACTTTCAGCTACGGGTTTAATCATCGACCGTGTGTCTTGTCGAGTCAACGTTGGTGAAGAATTTGACTTATTCTGGAATTCTTTTGATGGCAGCGCTCTTAGTAATATTGGCCATATAGATTGGCTTATCAGTCTACCACATTGTGATGATGAAAAAAATGCCACGCTCGCAGCAATAGCGCTCTTCTCTCATTCTCAAACTTCTGGTTCTTCAATGTTTTTTGATCCGCCCATCGACTTAGATCGCACGATGGACATAGCCCATGGGCTTTTGGATGTCCGATGTAACCCAAGGCCCGTTTTTAACGTCCTGCGTGCCTTGAATACAATTCTTCATGTATATAAAGGCGATGGATATGTAATCACAGAAGATCATTCTCGTCACCGATTGCATTCCAACCTCGCGGACATGGAATTGCTTTTGCCGAACGAGCCGATCCGACAATCAACAAATATACTTCTGTTTGACTTAGTTAATTGTTCCAGATTGGAACAACCCGAAAGTGATTACTCACCAACTATTTGCTTAGCTGTATATCCCCGGTAGACTTTTATGACAGCATCTTTCTTTGCCTATGGATCACTTATTTTTCCTGAGATAATGTACCGAGTTACTGGTTGCCAGACCAAAGCGAAAGATGCAGTGTTAAAAAATTACGCCCGGTATCTGGTTGAAAACGCATGCTATCCTGGTATTGCAAAAAAGGCGCATAGTCATGTGAGTGGTAAATTATATTTAGAGGTTAACCAGACGACCTTCAAGGCCCTCGATAACTTTGAGGGAGAACTTTACGAACGTCGCGAGGTAGAAATTGTAACAGAACTCAAGATACTCAAGGCCCAAACCTTCGTTATAACTTCAGAATACATAGGTCGTTTGTCATCTCGACCGTGGAATCCAGACACATTCCGCAGAAAGCACTATGACGCCTTTATAAAAGATATCCACCCCATGATTCACCAGGAAAATATACGGAGTAAAAGATAGCTTCATCAGCAAAAACCTTCACGTATTTCAATCTGCGAGATTCAATCCCAGATTTGCCTATCGGGATAATAGCCAATGCCTTCTCTTCTTAATCTACTGCCATGGGCACGTAATCTTAAACGAAAATCGTCCCAGTCACGTAAAGATTTTGATGACCATGCTACTTCTGCCAAGGCACATGCTCTCGGGTAAAGCATGTAAGCAACCTCTTCGGCAGTAGCCGTCCCCTCTGTCCACATAGTTCCTTCAACTCCAAGCACATGATGCGAAAGGTTGGCTTCCAGACCTTTTGGAATAGGTTCATACGAATAGACATGCGATAATTCATTGACACTTAACCGACCCCGCTCGTCTTCCCTGTCATAATGACGCCGATCAAAATATACGTGAGTCTCAGGTGCCATTACTACATCATGTCCAGCTTGGGCCGCCAACAAACCTCCCTCTTCTCCACGCCATGACATCACTGTAGCGGCCTCAGGCAAACCGCCTTCCAGTATCTCGTCCCAGCCAATGGGCCTTTTACCTCTATCACTCAACCAAGAAGCAAAATGTCTAACAAAATAACTTTGTAATTGCTCCTCACTCTCTAACCGCTCATCCCGCATACGTTTCTGACATTTAACGCATTCTTTCCATCTTTTCTTGGGGCATTCATCCCCTCCTATGTGTACGTATTCATCCGGGAACAAATCTAGTATCTGTTCAAAAACACTTTCGAGAAATTGAAACGTGGCATCATTCCCCGCACAAAAAACCTCGTCGAAAACACCCCATTCTGAAACCACTTCAAATGGGCCACCTGTACAGGAATATTCAGGATAAGCAGCTAACGCTGCTTGCGCATGACCGGGCAATTCAATCTCTGGAACAACGCGCACATACTTTTCACTTGCATATCGAACTACGTCTCGTATTTCATCCTGTGTGTAGTAGCCTCCATAGCGGTCACCTCCTGTTTCAGATCTCCAAGCACTTACATCAACCAAACCGGGAAAATCAACTACTTCTATCCTCCACCCTTGATCCTCAGTCAGATGCCAGTGAAATACATTGTATTTATGCATTGCCATCCAGTCGATGTAGCGCTTAACAAATTCGACATCAAAAAAATGACGACAGACGTCTAAGTGAAGGCCGCGCCATCTAAATCGAGGCGAATCTTCAATTTCCACACATGGCAATTCGACCTCTCCCTGGCCTGTTTCAGGTAGTAATTGGCGCAGCGTCTGGATTGCGTAAAAAAATCCGCTTTCCGTCGAAGCCTGTAAAACTATACCAGATACGTCTATATCTAAACGATAGCCTTCTGCTGGAATGATCTCTGGATCTGCCATACGAAGATGGATCTCACAGGATCCATCGCCCATTTCAAGGTCAATCTTGACCGTATGAACAACTAAGGTTTGGAGTGTAGTAGCAATAGATCTTACAACTTCCGGTGCGCAAATTCGGATGCCACTGCGCAGTAAAAATGAACCTGGTTTGCCACGAAGATGGTTAGGCACAGGTATTATATTTAATGACATATTTTTATCCGATATATTTAGTGCGCATTGGACAACTTAGTTTTATCGTTGCTCCATTTTCACTATATTAGAGTTTAAAAGAAACCTCTAGAATGTGCTATTCTATCCTGGGAGTTCCTATGGATTCTATGAATTTTTCTCTAAGTACTCAACAAGTCCAATTCTTCAACACATTTGGCTACCTTGGATTTCCTGGTCTGATGCTGGATCGGATCAACGAAATTACTGAAGCCTTTGAGGCCGTCTGGACTGAAAGAGGAGGGGGACACAATGGCAATCCCCATGACGGAACGGCACGATCGTGTATCGTACCTTTTATAGATCAAAATGCAGATCTATCGTCTCTAATTGACGATCCACGAATTCTTGCCATTGCCACCACACTTCTTGGGCAAGATTTCAACTATATGGGCAGCGACGGCAATTATTATGTTGGGGATACGGGATGGCATTCTGATGGATGGCATTCAGCAGGAAAGCCACAGCACCTCAAACTGGCATTTTATTTAGATCCGCTTAAAGAGGACAGTGGGGCATTGCGGGTAATTCCTGGAAGCCATTTGGATGGCGATAACTACGCAGCCACATTACAGAACAGCGTCCGTAATAGTCCCGAGAATTGGGGGATTAATGGCCCCGAGATACCTGCTACCATCCTTGAAACACAACCGGGCGATTTAATATGCTTCAATCACAATACCAAACATGCCGCATTTGGCGGCAGTAGCAAGCGTCGGATGTTCACCATCAACCTATGCCAACGATATCCCGCCGATCAAATAAACGATCTACGAGATTATATGGCCGGTGGCGCACGCTTCTGGATAGATAGAGCCTATGGTCCCCAAATGCTGGCTACAGCGGGGGCACAACGTAAAAAGCACTTGGAGCAAGTAATGGCAAACGATGACCATTTAGCTGAGCTTTCGCTTCAAGCAAAAGAAAAAATGGATGAGCCATCGAGGGGATAATACTACGCAAAGTTGCAACTGGTCCTATTCCTGTCGGAGCAGAATCTCCTGGATGGCCGGGAAAAAAACTTTGGCCTGACGTAAAAAACCCAGATCTGTAGGATGCGAACCATCTACCGTGTCTTCACCATCAATTCCTAGTAAATTATTTCCTTGCAGATAGTGCACATTGTCTAGTCCCTCTCTTTTCAAAACGGAATACGCTCGACCGAGGGCCGCGCGATTAGACTGATTGACCTTTGCCCGATCCGTACAGAAAAAAGCATCTGCATACGTTCGGTCTTCAACAAGAAGAATCGGAGTATGTAGTTGCTTACTTCTAAGTATTCTACAAAAATCCGGTAATCGTTCCATTACCAATTTCGCATTCATATTGGGCAAACAATCAATAACAAATAGGTCCGTTTTGATGTCAGCTATAATTATCCCAATCTCAGGCTCCATTTTACCATTACCCGAAAAACCTAAATTGATCACTGGCCGATTCAACCAACGACCTAGCAGTGCTACATGACAAGTACCAGGACGAGACGCACATGCACCGTGCGTAATGGACGTCCCATAAAAGACGATTGATCCATTTCTTTTTTTCGCAGGAAAAATCTTTTCGGTAGAAGTCGGTATTCCCAATGAGACCGATTCGACGCCGTTATACAAAGGCAAGTACAAAAGATATTCCCTCGTAAAAGGCTCGACTTTTTCAAACAACTGCACCTCATTCTCAACACCCACAGGCTGCCCAACGGCCACCCAACGCCAGCCTTTCTCGTGTTTGACATAAAGGTCTATTCCACTTACACCTGTTGCAGGCATATGCGGCATCTCTAAACGATCTTTGCGAAGATTCCAGCGAACGGACAAGGAAGACGCATCACTTACAAAACGCGCGCATATTCCTGCGCTGTCCATGCTTAAGCTCCATATTACATCAGAAACTTTTTTTCGTGCATTTAATGGTAGCCGGTCATAGGGTGATAATAAATCTTCAAATCCCCGACCTTCAATCGTAAACTCGCCCAGATCGTACCAAGTCCTACCTTCTAGCAAGACTTTGATCTCCTATCCATTGTAATTACATCCATACAGTTAGGCCGACGCACCAGAATAATTTCGAATGCCCTGAAGCCAAAACATACGCGCACATACAAGCATTAATACAGACAACATTACTGATCCAAGTAGGGTTTCTACGCTCAACGTTCCTATTAGGGCTTGGGCAGGAACTGTAATCGCAAAGGCTATCGGCACAACAAATGTAAGTGTGGCTCGTAACCAACGGGGGTACATTCCGATCGGCCATCGACCCGCTTCATATAAACTTTGGAAAATGACGAGAATGTTATCTACGCGAACAAGCCAAAATGAAAGAGTAGCTAACATAAACCAAAAACTGTAAACAATTCCTATGCCCGTAACTAACGTCAATAAAAACGACGCTGCTTGCCATAAAGAAGTTTCTCCTCCTAAATGCCACATAGCTATAAATAGAACGATCGACCCCTGAAAAAAATCTATCAGCCGCCAAACACGTATTTCTCCAATACTAATAAGCAATTGTGCATCATCTGGCTTTGTTAATGTGAAATCGAGGGTCCCGCTTTGCACGCCTTCCATCAAGCGCTGCATGTTAGGCTGTATAAGAGTTCCTATCACCCCACTCATCAAGAAATAAACGCCTAAAAGAGCAACTAGTTGAGCCGGTTCCCATCCATTCAGATCGTTGGTATGCTCGAAAATGACGGACAAACTCGCTAAAGCCACCCCGACATTAAGTAAGCTCTGTATAAACTGCATATAGAAGTTTGCCCGATAAGCCAACTCATTCATAAAACCGATACGAAAAAACAACCAAAGTAACCTAAGCCAACCCATGTTTAAGATCCTACTGCCGCATAAGCTCGAACACCGCGTTTCCAAACAACCGACATGACACCAAGTGACGCCACAGTCCAAAAAAATTGGAACTGCAAACCTTCAACGCATTGATTGAACGTAAGTTTCCCTAGGACAACATCAACAGGAAAAGCAACCATCCATGGAAACGGTGAGGCGTATGCTAATTGCTGTACCCATTCCGGAGTGAGCTCTATTGGTGCCATTCGGCCCGCCAGGAATAATTGCAACGCAAAGTACAATTGATTAATTGCGGCAACACGAGTCGTCCAAAATGCTGCGAGCGCCAAAGCCCATTCAAAGAAAAATCTGAGGAAAAATGCCATCAACAAGGACGGTATCGACATCGCTATTGACCACTGATTCATATTCGCTCGCGGCTCAAAAACCCAGATTAGTAAAATAGCAACAGGTAGAACGAGTAACGTGGTCAACAGTTTATAGGATAAATTGGAAGCTATGTCTCTATGGATCGGATGTAACGGTTGCAGTAATAATGGAGAAAATGAACCACTTCGAACTCTATATTCAAATTCGAACATGAACCAGGTAAATGTTAAGTGGTTCACCACCATGTACGCAATGTAATAAGCAGCAAAATCGGCGCCCGTAAAACCGCCTACTTGACCGTCACGTGCCTCTGCAACAGCCAGCCAGACAACCAAATAAATTACGGGCTGAATAACTAACCCTATCAACCAAATAACCATCGCAGCGCGATACTGAAATTGTACTGCCAGGTCCGTGCGAAACAGCACAGGATATACATTTGCAAGGCGTTTTAGCATAGATAATTATTAATCATAAAAACACCGATTCTTATGTCTACAAAAAAGCCTACCACAATCCAGAGTGCTACGGGCTTTCGTCATTTGCAAAAGCCTGCTCGATAACCTCATCTATAGACGATTCTTCAACGGTTAAATCCTTGATGCGCTGTTCACTAAGCAACCGGCCCGTCACTTGGGCAGTCTCCGACTTGGGAACACGAAGTGTAATACGACCTTCTTCGGTTCCGATGACAGCCCCATAGCTTCTCAAGTCAACATCGCCACATTCATGTTCAACAGTAATTTTTTTGTAGGACGAAAAACGATCCCTAAGGTCTGTTAACGGACCATCGAATAATAAATGACCGTTATGTACTAAGACCACACGACGACATAATGCCTCGACATCCGCCATATAATGGCTAGTTAATAATACAGTAGCTTCGTAACGACGATTGTATTCTGCAACAAAACTCCTCAGCCGTCTTTGCATCGTCACGTCCAAACCAATGGTCGGTTCGTCCAGAAACAAAACTTTGGGGCGATGGAGCAAAGACACAGCGACTTCACACTTCATACGTTCACCCAACGATAAGTTACGTACCGGTTTTTCCAACAAACTATCAAGTTCAAGTAATCCTGATAATTCCTCTACCGTTTGCTTATAATCTTGATGACTTACGCGATATATTGCTCTGTTTCGTTCAAATGAATCAATTACTGGAATATCCCAAACAAGCTGATTGCGATTTCCCATCACCAGAGTCATCTGACTTAAAAACTCCTTTTCCCTAGCATATGGTTGGTGGCCTAAAACACACGCTTCACCACCGCTTGGATATAATAAGCCTGAAAGCATCTTTAACGTCGTCGTCTTCCCCGCTCCGTTAGGACCTAGAAATCCAACCATTTCCCCACTGTGGACAACGAAAGAAATATCCTTCACGGCATCCACCAAGCGCGTCTTTTTTCGCACTAAACTTTTTATTGCTGACCTTAAGCCCCCTTCACGAACAGGAACCTCGTAGGTTTTGCAAAGGCCTGATACTGTAATTGATGGTGTTGGCATAACCCCTTTCCCATCGGTGTTAATCCACAATCTAAATATTAAGATAAAGTGCTTTTGAATAATTTTTTAAGATTACAGGATTGCTAAACGGTGTTAATATAATTCATTTTGTTCCACGCTTTAACAACAATTTGGTCAAGGGGTAAGGGCGTGGGAGTAAGCGTGCCCGAAAATCGTCCAGCGGGAAAGCCGGCCCCGGATCAATTTTTCGGTCTGGCGCTATCTCTTCGTGGCCCAGTATATGGCTTATACGATATTCTTCTATCAAAACTCTACATATTGATTCTACAACATCTATTTGAGCTTGAGGAAAAGCATGCCAAAAACTGTGTTTCGTTTGATTGCGATGGATCCCTTTTACAACTTCTTTTAGAGGATAGCTCCTACCAAACCAAGAAACAAAATCACCATCTTTTTCTTCTAGCAAACCTGCATTGTCTATTTCTATACCTATAGAGTATTTATTAAAACCTTCCCGTTCCCCCCAACGGCTGACTCCGGCATGCCAGCCTATAACATCAAAAGGTAGTAACTGAGTAATTGAACCGTCCCTGCCAATAACCAGATGAGCCGACACCTGGCGTTCAACGTCTGTTAGTGTTTGGATTGCAGAGGCTGCATCTCCTCCGGCTGTATAGTGCATAATAATTGTATCGAGAGCTCCCGCTTCATAAGGACCTCCTCGGTTTGGGGAACTAACAAAAGCTATATCTTGCCCTTGAAGTAGGTGGTTTGTTATTCTCAAAAAGATATCCTCAGATCTATTTATCTTCATGATCAAAGAAATAGATGTTCATTGCTTTCAGTGGTATTTTGAAAAAAATCCGACAACGTTTCCCCATTGCTGTTTATCACCTTCGCATACCAATGGGCAGAATCTTTCAATATCCTTTTCTGTGTTTCATAATCAACGTAAATCATTCCAAATCTTTCCTTATATCCTTCTGCCCATTCGAAATTATCAAAGATAGACCAATGAAAATAACCTTTTATAGGTATCTCCTTGCCCACACGAGAAAATTCCATAAGATACCGTTGAGTAAAATCTATCCGCTGTGGATCGTGCACACAACCATCAAGTGAAACCCAATCCTGATTCGACAAACCATTTTCTGTAACAATGATCGGCAGGCCGTATCGTTCAAAATAGTAACGCGGACCCCAGTATAGAGCTTTAGGTGTGACAGGCCATTTGTTCGCACAAATTGCATTACCTTGGGCACGCTCTACAGGTTCAATATTACCTTCCTTGTCTCTGCCCAGGGTCCAACCATTGTAAATATTGGCACCGTAAAAATCTAATGGCTGTTTTATTATGTCGAAGTCACCATCGTCAAAACTTGGCATTGCATCACCGTAAACCTTTAGTCCATCCTCAGGATATATTCCAAGCGTTACCGGATCTGACCACCAAGATATATTCCAACATGTCTTTGTTTTAATAGAAAACATTTCCTTGCGGGCAGCGTCCACGAGCTCTTCGTCTGTTTCGTCTTCAGGAATTACAATTGTTCCTGTAGGTGCATATCCAACGACAGAATCACTTTTCGAGTAAGACCGAATCACTTGGACAGCACGACCATGAGCAAGAAGGGTATTGTGTCCCGCCTGGAGTACCTCAGCAAGGCCGAGTTTGTCGCCTGGAGCGTGGACACCTTCTAGCATCCCTAGGCCAATGTATATCTGTGGCTCGTTTAATGTCATCCAGTTAGAAACACGATCTGATAAGCGATCAACAATGACTTCTGTATATTCGGCAAACCACTCGGAGGACTGCGGATTCAACCAGCCACCACGACAATACAGATCATAAGGAAAATCCCAGTGAAAAAGGGTTACGTAAGGCTCAATTTCAGAGGTTAATAACTCGTCAACTAAGCGGTCATAAAACGCCAGGCCCTTCTCATTAACCGATCCAACGCCCATGGGCAAAACTCTGGGCCAGCTAATAGAAAAACGGTAGGCCTGAAGACCTATCTTTTTCATTAACGAGACATCTTCCACGTAACGATGATAGTGGTCAATTGCATTATCACCAGAATGTGCCCCAAAAATGCGGTTCGGCTGTCGACACATCATATCCCAAACTGATAACCCTTTCCCTTCAGCACTAAAACCGCCCTCTATTTGGTATGAAGCCGCTGCTGCACCCCATATAAACTCCTCAGGAAATTTCATAATCCCTACTTTTTCGTAAAGTTATTTATATTTCATGCAGATCACATGCAAACTATAATTGATAGCTAAGTTACGTTTTAAATTATGCAACGTAAAACCCATCCATCTCAACGCACTGATATTGTATTCAGCCAAGAGCTTAGAGGTACGAAATACACCTTCCATTCTACTTGGGGGCTTTTTAACCCAAAACAAGTAGATCGAGGATCATCGCTTCTGATTGAATATATCGAGGCCCCTTCCGACGCGGACTGCCTTGACTTAGGATGCGGATACGGACCCGTCGGGCTTGCATTAGCAGGCCTTTGCCCGGACGGACAAACTCACATGATAGACAAGGATTTTGTTGCTATTGAATACGCAACAAAAAATGTCCACCAAAATGGACTCACCAATTGTAGCGTTTACCTGAGTAATGGTTTTGATCAAATACCGCAATCGCAACGTTTTAATTTAATCGCCTCAAATTTACCTGCCAAAGTTGGGAACGAACTATTAACCATTTTTCTCCATGATGCTCAAGACAGACTAAAAAAAGGAGGGAAAATCTATGTTGTAACGATCGCAGGACTTAAAAATTATATAAAACGCAATTTCAACGATGTTTTCGGAAACTATAAAAAAATCAAACAAAGAGGCACATATTTAATTTCTATGGCGGAAAAACAGTAATTAACACAAAACCTTGAAATTACAACGAACGAAACCATTATCCATAATTAACCTGCACCGGACAGATAACGGATTCGCTTATTTATATCTGTATTCACAGAATGATAGGGTAACATCAGGTTGCCGGAAGTAAATAATGTCCGCCGAATATGCTCCACGTCGTCGTGTCCAATCGCTGTAGTAAAAATTGGTAACAAATAATCAATACCCACCTTGGAAGGTTTCATGGACTCCACATCATAAAATGAAGGGTGGACATGACGTGCGTGAATCATCCCCCAGCGATCACGCAGGCGGTTACCCTCAAAACTGTCCACATGAAAACCTCGGTCTTCCCCCCATTGTAAAACGGAAACCGCATTATTCTGGCCTTCCAACAACATATCTACCGCCTTTCCACCTAACTGAGAGGCATAAAAGCGATCAAACAGCACAGGCCGTCCGCCTCTTTGGGTATGACCTACCTTCCTAGTAAATATTGCCGCGTTTGCTGATTCACCACGTCGGCGGCTTACGAAGTAAGAGTCCCCCATTCTCTCAATTAACCTGTGCCTTAAAGCCTCGGCCGCACCACTTAGAACAATATTGCCTGCCGGATCCGTAGTTTGCATCTCTGCTCCTAGCTCATTTCCATCCTCGTCCTTAATACCTTCTCCACAAACAATGACAACATTTTTTTGCAATTCATACAATTGCATAATGCGTTCAACCAAAGGATCTATTTGTAATTGTATTTCTGGTATAAGAATTATGTCCGGCCGACCATACGCCGAGCCCAAAGCTATATATCCCGAATGACGTCCCATCACTTCAATAATCGCAACGCGCCTATGGCTTTCCGCAGTGGTGCGTACACGTTCGATGCCCATTGCCGAATCAAATACCGCTGTCGCGTATCCTGGGGTGGCATAGTTTATCATATGTTCACAATTGAACCCTTGTTGCGAACGATTTTGTCGATAGTTCCCATCTTCATC
>CEUA01007090.1_pt1 | contig 15526 bp, 17 predicted proteins | sample 361541 | NCBI WGS metagenome assembly CEUA01 (sample SAMEA2623079, study PRJEB7988) | marine metagenome | isolation source: saline water (ENVO:00002010), including
TAATCTTGATAGAGGCATTGACCTTCAACCTATAGGATTTCTTCTAACCTATTTAGACACTCAAAGAAAGAGAACCTGTGCAACCCTAGGATATTCGTTAAACCACCCTAGTTTAAGTTCAGCAGAGTGCAACACATCAGTAGGATACAGAACTGCACGATTATATTTCATTTCAAGTAAGTATTCTCTCTTAAACTTCTCATCCATAATGGATTGTATAGTGTCATAAGACTCATTCCTAACCTGATACAAGTATGGATCTAAACTCTCACTAATGGTCATCTGACCACCATAACTCCACATACTTGTACCACCATTACACTCATGTGGTGAATTTAAATATATTACTACACCAAATTGGTTGGGATATGTATTCTTTTCATATGTATCTTGATGTGGTATGAGTCCAACAGGATTACTCTTTATACTATCATCCGTAATGAAATTGCACATATATGAGGCACTACCCCATGATTCTTCATACTTATCTCTATCAGTAGGTCTTCCCCATATATCCTCATCAAAACACAGTTCATCAAATATTGGTTTAACATTCCATATTTCAGTAGTATCCAAATATACTCTATTTCCAGGCATACCACCACTTATTGGAAGATTACCTTGACCACGAATGGAACGAACCTCATCTGGATTCTGATAGAAATTATCAATAATAACAGCAGATCTCTTATCTATTCCAATATCACCTACAACAGTAATATCCAATACATCACTTAATTCAAACATCACATGTATAATGTCTGTGTCATACGAGGGGTGTCAGGGTGTCTAAACCATCCCTTCTGTAGTTCTGGACAACTCAACAACTGTGTTTTATATAATATCGCCCTATTAAATTCCATAGGGAAAGCATGTTCAACCTTCCAAGCAAAAGAAGACTTCAATTGCATGTTCATATTATCAAAATCCTTCTCATCCTGCCACTTATCCAAGTTAGGTTTAGCTATAGTCATACTTCCAAGGAAACTGTATAGATCCGTACCACCCTTTTGTTCTTCTCCCTTATTCAAATATACCTCAAGTCTAAACTGGAATGGTGAAGGTATATGTGGATAACTACTCTGTGAAGGCATTATCTTCAGAGGTTCATCAAGAAAATCCTTCTCAGTAATATACTCACACATAAAAGAAGCCCTATCCCATACTTGACCGTATGGATATGGGTCAGTCTCAATACCCCAGAATTCCTTATCAAAACATACTTGATCAAATAATGGTCTTAAATTCTTTTGTAGATCTTGAATCTCCAATGCATGTTCTGGTTTATTAGGATTTACTAAACCTTCACGTTTCTTCAATGCTAATCTACGAACAGATTCTGGATCCTTATAAAAATGATCAAAAAGCATCACCCTGTTATTATCAGCTCCTATATTGGTTATAGCAACAATATCAAGTTTATCGTTATCTAATTCAAACATTTTCTAATACTTAATGAAGAGGGGGCATTCCACCCCCAAGGATCAGTTGGTTAACAAGGTTGATCTAAACCCCGATTGCCCCTTAGGCAGTAGCGAGTTCGCTAGTGCGGGCAAATTCTCTCGTGAGAACACGAGAGAATGCTACGATGTTATTCGCAGCGGTGTCGATGTCTTTAGCATCTGTGTTTTGCTTATCCAAGCAGGTTTCAGTCATGTCCCGTATACCCTGTCGAAACCTTGGCACCCCCTTGCAAAGGTGGAGGTGAGGGGAGTCGAACCCCTGTCCAGAATGTCGATTACACCACCTACATGACTTTTTAAGTCATTCATCAGGACTTTTTAACAGGTTTTTCAGTTAATTGTGGTTTACCAGTCTGTTTGGCAATAAATGCAGCAAGTTCTGGAGTCTCTTCCCACTCCCATGTCTCCTCACGACCTTTCTTATCAGTCTTTGTGAATGTTCTCTTAACCATCATTTTTCTCCAATAATAATTGATTAACTTGGGACTCAAGTAAAGCAACTGTCTGTTGCATTTCCCTAAAATCATCACTAAGTCTTTTAATCTGAGAGTGATGATCTGAGATTGCCTGACCAAATGCATCTATGTTTTTGAGAAGCAACTCATTTCCGTAAGGTGTGTCTTCAGTCATTTTCCTTCCTATTCATTCTAATAGTACCCTCTGGTTCTGGGGTTAGGTATTTCATGTATATATTACCAGAAATAGTAGTCCCTACCTGACCAGAATTAACACTATGCATTAAAAAGGATGGGAATATAATTATATCACCTTTTTTGAGATCTGGTTTATAATCCAGAGGAAATGCACCATGACAATTACCCAACTGATTTTGAATCAAACCCATAGAAGGATTAAAGAAAGATGTTCTTGATCTTTCTACAGTCTCATATACAATAAAACTCCACTGAGAGTTAGGATGTATATGCGGATCCTGATAATCATGCTCACCGTATCTATTTCTCCATACATGTCCAATATTGGGATCATTACCCATTAATCCCAAAGGACCTAGGTTTCTACCAATAACTTCTCCTAGATGTTCCCAGACTGCTGGAGTCAATTCTAGTTTAGTATTGAAAGTTGTCTTGAGACCAGAATCCCATGTGGGTTGTAAATCCTCTGGTGGTTCTTCTGCTATCTTAAAAATATCCAGATCAACCTTATCTTCAAAGATTGGAATACTAAAAATTTGTTTTAAATTAGGGGCAGGTTCATTCATTTTCTAGCGGGCAAAGGGTTCTTTCTCATGAATTTGTATATCAAACTGGTTCTTAAACCACGATATGTTTCGTTTGGTGGATTACCGTGATGTTCTATATTACCCTTGAATAATATAATTCGGCCAGGTGCAGGATCTACTCCTTGCCATTCACCATTTAGTTTAGCCATTAACTGACCACCCCACTCTGATTGCCAATGCTTATTAGCATAGTAACCAAAACTTATTCCATTATCACACTCACAATCCCTATGTGGAGTGGTATTGTGGATATATTGTTGTCCATTGATTAGTATCTCACCCAGTTCTAAGTCAATATTCATTGTACCAAGTACGGCACCTGCAATCATCTCAAAACAACTGTCTTTTGCAATTTCTGACTTAGGTGGGAATATGGATTGTTTTAAAGCACCAACTTCAGGCCATTCAGGATCTGCTCCTATATCACGACCATCTGTTGGATACCCACTAGTATGTCCATAGTACCAACCATAACTGCTCATTATAAGATTATCAACGTAGTTAATAAACCAATGTGGAAATAGGTTATCAACAATATAAATTTCATCCTTGGATAGGTCATAGTTAGACCAATCTAAGAATTCCTTATTTGCATCAATGTGGATCATAGTCTTATTTTAATACCTTATTCAGGAGTTGTCAATACCCACTCCAGGCCAGTCAAAGTCATCAACCTGATCAGCTCTGAGTGCTAAATTCTTTCTGTCCTCATTTATATATCCGATACCCTGTAACATTGACCATGCTTGAGTTTCATCATCGTTTCGTATTTCTCTCAAAGCAGATGCTCCACCAATATAATGATTGATCTTAGGAACTTCAGTATTAATTAATTCATTCATAGTACTCTCAGCATTTGATATTGCAGTGTCATAAGTACCACAATCGCCTGGAACAGATCCTGCTGGAGGAACTTGTTTGTATCCAATACTACCTGATGTACTAGCAAAAGAAACTGTAGTTCCTTCACTAACATATACCTCTTGTCCTCCTGATCCTGCATTTTGAATATATGTCGGCCAATTAAGATCACCTACCCAATACTCTGCATAATGTGCTCCAACTGCTGGTTCTGGATCTTGTTGTACTTCATGCCATTGTGCAACAACATTTGGATCCTTATTGTTAATGAGTACTAATTTATGTCCTCTACCAATCTGATTACTCTTTAGAATACCTATCTCCACTGGATCTATAGGATTCTTAGTAGCATCAAAAACAAGGTCACTATTATCTGGACCACGAACAACCAAGAAAGAACTGTATGCAGCACCAACAGATGTTGTTGTACTCAAGAATAAAGCACAGTATGTAGATACTATACCAACATTGAATGTATATCCAGTTGTTGCAGCAATACTTGCGGTGACTGTCTTGTTGAGAGTCATGAAATCGTATGTGACTGATACTCCAGTCGTAATACCATTTGCATCAACCACTGTCTTAATTCCTACAGCAGTTCCAAACCCTGTTATCCTTGCTCCATTTGGTAGAACTCCACCAGTACTACCCGTATCAATACCTGTAGTATCCTTGTCATAAACATAGTCTCCTATATTAGAATGAGTGAAGATTCCAACATTCTTATCACCATATATCTTATTGTCACTGGATGTACAGAATCCACTTAAAGCAAATCTCCCACCAGGCCAAGATGTAGTTCCCAGTCCAACAACAGTTGGAAGGTTACCAGTTGTATAAACATAAGGATCCTCAAGAGCATCAGTTATATAATCACCAACTTTAATTGATGCATCATATCCACTAGTTCCTCCGTCAGTATTAAATCCAGTTAATTGTGGTCCTAGAACATCAAAAATTGCCATTGGGGATGTTCCGCCAGTGGTAACAGACAATATTCCAACACTAGCACTTACAATATTAGTTACTACATCAGAACCATACTCCCTATTCTTGGGGTATCTCCAATACTTTGCACCATAATATCCAATAGTACGTCTCTGATCAGCGGACTTTACTACTTTCCATGACTCATAGTTACTACCATTATTATCTTGCCAATCATTTACTTGTTTCTCCCACACCAAATCAGATCTACATCCATGTGCAACCCTTGCTTTATAAGCATTCTCTACTTGAGTAATAGCAACATTAATTGGTTGAATTAATGGAGGTATCTTACCATCCAATTTAACGATAATTTCATCATATTCATCAATGACAGCATCAGTTATCGCCAGTTGCTCTTGCATCTGATCAGCTTGAGATCCCTTCTGAGTTCTGGTATCTCTAAGTCTTTTAGCAATGTCCCTTGGTTTAGTCATTTAATCTCCGTACCTTCATACTCAATCTCCAGTTTATCAACGTCTTTCCGTTCTCCATAGACAACGAAACTACAATTTACTGGACCTCCAGCACTATTTAAAACTTTAATTTTAGTACCCCAATCAACTACCTCATAAGATAGTTCTTGATAAGATTGAATAGAAGTTAGTGTAACTGTTATTGTATCATGATCTACCAAACCTTTCCAGTATTCTGGTAAATCAATAACGTTTCCTTTTACTGTACCTCTATGATAGACACCAATCTCTGCACCCTCTATACAAGCATGTCTAAGTCTCATACCCTCTTTAGTAGGATGAGGAATATCGAATTTCTTAAACGGTGCAGCGACAGAAGCAAAAGCACCAAAACCTGAAAATATCTTTGCACAAGTAATATTACCAGCAACTGCAAGTAATCCCTGAATAGTAACAAACCCAGAGACATTCAAATTACCATTCTGTTGTGCTATTGCATTACCAACAGACAATGCATTTTTAATCTCAATACCATTCTTAAGACTCAAAGCATTCTTAATGGTAGTACCAAGTTTGGTACATAATCCCATAAAGGTACTAACTGCAATGACATTAACTACACCATGAAAGTTAGCAATACCATCACACCTAAGTGATAATGGTGCAGATATACCAATAGGAGGACCAATCATCACTGTGGCAGTAGGGATGCCAGGCGAAATTGCAGTACCAAAGTAACAGGGACCATTAGCAACTAATGTGCCTGGAAATAATCTACTAGTAACAGATAGAAATGACATGTCCAAGGCGCCAATGACGACCTTATCACCTGCCATTACTATAGATGCGGTAAGTGCCATTATAAGAAGTCCTTAAATTTATCCAACCATTTCATAATGGAACCCATAAATGATCCTTGGAAGATATCAGTCTGTGTTCCTACTTCAGTAGCTACACCACCAGTCGTTTCAACAAACTGAGCAGCCATACTTAAATTATTTGCTCCAAGAATATTAACATTAGTTCCTTTTAGATGAACAATAGGACTATCAAGTTGAATATGTTTTGTACTCTTTAATGTTACCTCACCATCTCCACCAGTGGATTGCAATCTTACATTTCTTCCCTTAAGTATAACATCACCATCTTGAGCCTCTATCAATATATGACCAGAACCAGCAGCAATTATCTTAGAAAAACCATCTTGTGAATTGCCATCATCCTTGGAGGTGGCACCTCTGATACCACACATTTCATATGATGTACCCAGAACTACTTGTTTATAGTATCCATGTTGATAATATTGGAACCCCTGAATGTTATCAGTAAACATTGATAGGTCAATAATAAATCCCTTCATATCACCTTCAGGGATTTTGATACCAGAAGCTATCCTAAAGCCAGGATAATTAGCAACATATTCTTTGGTATCTACCTTTTGTGGTTCGTTTTCTGCCATTATTCTCTAATAACCTCCTTACCAACACAATCAATGACATTAATAACAAGAGCCCTTCCATCAGGACCATAGAGTCTGTTTCCATTCTCATCGTATTGATTTGGTTTCTCACCAATATCCTGTACGAAGTCTGGAGCATATGATATGATCGGTAACAACTCAGCACCTCTACCATTTCTTGTATCTATTGTCACGTCTGGAATTATCTTATGTTTATCAGAACAATTGATATTCTTAACTCCAACAATAGATCCAGCAGGAGTAGTAACTAAATCGAAGGTACATTGACCAACTTGGCCACCATCACCATCAGTATATCCAATTCCAGGCCTATATGGAACAATATCAGTAACTATACCAACAGGTTCGCTTCCTATACCAGCAACACCTCTTGTAGTCCAGTTATATGTATCTGTATTTGCGATTCCTGCAAAAATATTACCAGCTAAATCCTCCAATGCGCCAGGAGTTATAGTAAGATGATACTCTGTATTATGTTTCAAGTCAACTTCTGGATCTATCTTAATTATAGCTGCGGATAAGAATGATATTCTACTATCAGTAATAGGTATAGTCTCATGAACAGCATTACTAGCAGATTCTACAATCGTTAGATCACCAGATCCCCTAACAATGGATTCATTAAATGTGACTGATAGAGACACAGAAGTCTGAACACCTACTGCATTATCAGAAGGAGTTGTAAAGGTAATAAATGGTGATTCATCATCAATAGGTTCTTCTGTAACAGGGAATTTAGGAGGTATAATACCATTAGTCTGACAATATCCACCTCCACCACGAACCATAAAGACTTGAACTATTCTTCCCTTATCATCAATCCTTGCCCTAGCAATAGCTCCACCACCATGTCTAGTCTTATCAATAATACTAATTGTTGGAGTTACTTCATAACCAAGACCAGGCTGAGCTACAACTATGGTTAAAATACTACCATCTATAGCAGATACAACTGGTATCAACTCTGCCTTCTTAAGAGGATCACCAAATACTGCTACTTTTGGTGGAACACACTTAGGATAAGTAAATCCTGGCGGAATGGAATCTCCCAAATCATCTTGATTCTTAGGATTATTAGTCCTCTCATTACAATCAAACCATTGATCAAGATCACCACCAAGCATACTTAAGAAGGATAGACTTCCATCTCCAGCAGCAAAATCTAAATTATTAACAAAATCAAGATTGTCAAGAACACTGGACATCTTACCAGCACTCTTGGTAGATAATCCCCATCCCTGTGTCCAATCATCATATTCCTTGCATCGTAGAGAATCGCAAGCCAAGAAACTCAAGATCATATTCATATAAGAAGTTATCTTACTGAATAGACTGGTAACATTATTAAGTATTCCCGATAACCAATCTAATCCGTCTAGAATTGGTTTTAGTAGACTGGAAATAGCACCTAATAACTTACTTAATATTGCAGAGACAGCTTGTTCAATAGCACAAACACTTGCGTTAATGGTGTTTCCAATAAGATCCTTTAGCAACCCCTTAATGAAATCCATAAGATCGAAACCAGCCTTCTCGAAGAGACAGAAAATCAAATCCATGATTCTCTTGAAGGCTTGAACGATTGGGTTCTTTTGTGGTTCTGGTACTATTAATCCAATTAAGTTACGAAATATCTTACCAAGATATTTCATTACTTTATCTCTTAGTCTTCTAATTATATTCTTAATTGCCCCAAGAATTAATCGTGATGCTTTACCAACAAGTCTTTCTATATCTGCAATGAAATTCTGAGCGGCATCTACATATACTCCTGCAAAACTAGTTAAAGAATTGATAGTCTTAACAAAACTACCTATGGTATGAGTTATCTCAGAAATTGCATCATCTTCACAAGCATTAGAAGCAGTATGAGGACCAAGACTTACATTGGCCATTCTTACATCGCCATCAGTTACTCTTCTTAATCCTTCCTTCCCTCCATCAGGATCTGTTGATTCTCCAGCTTGGTTATCTGCATTTTCTGTTGGGGTTGCAACTGTTTTAGCTTTCTGTAATGCTAATGTTGTTGGTCCATAAGAACCAGCATTTCTACCACTTACTGTACCAAAAGCACCAGACTCCGCCTGCTTACCCTCACTTGAGAGTTGCATAACATTAGTAGGAGACTTGGTTTTATTAACACTTCTAGCTAAAGCACCCATTATAACTGGTTGCTGTGCGTCATCACCATCCATGAAGAATCCAAAGACAGTCTCGCCACCTACCATTCTAGAACTCTCACCAAAACATGATTGTCCAGAACCAGAGGTGGCATCCACCATCACATGGGCCCAAGGAAGATCTTCATCCTTCAATTCTGCCTCATCAAAAGGATGAGACCCAATAATCCTAACCTTACACCTATAAGCCCAACCTTCTTCCAAATCAGTCGCTTTGTTCTTCCAGTGCTTAGCATCGGCAACTTTGCCGATCCACCAAACGAAACCGTCTCGACCAACATAATTGGTCGTCAACATGGACTGATCTATCATATTAATCGTCGTATACTAAACATTCTGGTTCATCTGGATGCTGATCACAGAATAGTTCTAAGCAGTTGGGATCGTGGTGATCTCCTGCTACGATCTCTTCGTGATGATGCTCCTCATATTCAATTAAATCATGAAGTTCTTCCTCAACATGTCTCCTAGTTTGAGGATTAGTTTGAGGGTTGTCAAGGATCTCTTTGTCCCTGTCGATATGTTGTTCTATAGTTTCCATAATAGTAACCTAATAATAATCAACCCATTTACTCGATACCATAAGAGTCACGAATTAGATTTAAAGATGTAGTATTAGTACCACCTGATATTTCAAAATGGTGCCTCACTGATCTAATCAAATAAAGACTACTTTGTTGAGCATCTGCTTTTTTTACATTGCCAACAGTACCGTCTGCTTTGGGCAGTTCAACGTATATTATATCACCTGCCTTGAGATTTGGGTTAATTGGTATCACTATATTTAGGGACTGTGTGAAAAGCAAGTTATATCTAGAAAAGGATTTACACATGTCGGATTTATCCCGTCCCTGTGTAGACATCTCACTGTTTTTACTTTCAGCAAAAACTGGATCCCACATTCCAGTGTCACCAATTCTACACATTATTCTAGAAGAATAATCAATAAGTTCCCTCTCATCACCTTCGCCTGGAAGAGGTATAAAATCAGCTGATGTATTAAGATTTTCTTTCTCGTCTTTCAATTCATACTGAATAGCATCTAATTGCCAATCAACTGGATCAAAGAAATACTGTAGATTATTGTATAATCCTGTTCTAAGATTCTTTTGTACATCAGTATTCTTATCAATAAAATAATGAATGATCTGTCTATCTGTTGTCTCTCTATCAGTTACACTAGTCGCAGTATATTTTGGTATCTCTTTATTGTCTGCTGATTTACTATTAGCCTTCGCAGAAAGTAATGACTCAATGGATTTAAAATTAAACCCATCTCTAGTCTCCCAAAAGAAAAATCCAGCTGTACCTCTTGCTTTTGAACCCTTACCCTTACCCTCAGTTCCAGACTTAGATTGAGATGCTGTTGATGCTTTAGGAGCTAACCAAACCAATACCTGAAAAGGTTTCTTCATGTTACCCATGAAACCATAGGTAGTAGAAGATTCTTCTATCTCATTTATTCTAGTACTATCTACCTTTAAAACGTCAGTAAGGATAGTTCTCACATGAGTACTAATACTTTGAATTTCAAATCTATTACCACACCTACTAATTTCATTATTAAAACATTCCTTAGTCTTACAAACTAAAGTAAATGACTCACTAGTTTCATCCTGTATCAAATCCCTAACAGCAGCAACATAAAGAGGAGGTGTCTTTGACTCTCCATCAAATGACAAATCCCCATAATTAGTACCAAGGACAAGATCAAGTCTCTCAAATCCCCGTATGGGTATACCACTGTAAGCACCAGCAGTAGTACTCATTTTAATATAAGCAGTTACATTAGGTGATAAGATATCCTCAAAATAATCAACAGTAACAATACCTTCCTCAATTCGGAAAGCCCTTCTATTACCAGACTGATCCAAAGATTGCTTAGGAGGATTAGATCCCTTACATGGAGTAAGAGCTGCCTTCTTTATTGTGATATTTTGTAGAGAAGACATTTATGCGTTACCTAATTTACTTAACATGAAATCTTCCATTTGAACTCCCCCACCAGCGATAATTTGCATTGGAGGGATTCCTCCTTGATTACCACCACCACTAACCACAACAGCATTCTTAGATTGAGCTGGTGTGGTCTGTGAAATAAGGTATGTATTGTTATTTACAATACCACGTTTAGTCTTATTATAAGAAGGATACTGTTCTGGAACAGTCTGAGCAACTTGCATTGGAACAACTCCACTATTTTGATCTGGTAATGTAGTTGAAACATCAGCAGGAGGTAGGGAGGAATGAGGTGGATGAGGAGGACCAGACTTGGAATCTGGGGTCAAATGGCCAACCCAAGTATGACCAGTTCCAGGCAAAATACCACTGACACCCGATGCAGTATCTGCTGTCCTTCTGACATCAATTAAAGCAACTGGAACCTTAGTACCTTCTGGTACAAATATATCTACTGATCTACCATCACCACTGTGATCATGTAGTTGAATACCTAATTTTATTAACTCAGTCATCTGTTCTCTACTCATTCCTTTTTCAAATTTCTGACCATTTTCTAATTCTGTTGGTACACCTTGTGCTACTAACTTCTCTACTATAGGGAGAACATCTTTTATAACATCATTAGCAGTACCACTAAGAGTTTGGAAATGTCCATGAACCCATCCAGCAGCTTGATTAACATTACCTGTCTCACCAAAGGTTGCACCACCAGTACTCTGAGCTAAAAGACCACCCGTACCACCAGTAGAAGATATCAATGTCTCATTAGAAGGAAAAACAGAACTTGTTGGTTGAAACGATCCAGCTGGATATCCAACTCTATCACCTATATTAACTTTATTTCCATCACGATCATAATTATCTTCGTCGTGTTTTTTATTAGGATCATTTGATCTTTCTATATAATTTAATTTAATCTTAGAAAAGTTCTCTTCATCAAGAGCCCCATCAGCACGAGGGAACCCATCTTTATCAACTGTTCTTTCAGGTTCATTCTTTTTATCAAAATCAAACCAATTAAATGTAAGAGCATCTAAAGTACCACCAGTAATTCTCTTAGTACCTTCCCACATATCTCTAGCTCTGTCACCAGACCATTCCCAGAAAGATGGTCCCATTGCTCTCATTAATATCCCACTATCGACAAGTTGTTCTAGTTCTTTTGATAACTTATAGAACTTATCAACATCCAATTTCTCCTTCTTTGTTATATTATCATGCCCATCCTTCTTCATTAAACCACCAGTAAGAGACTTAGGCTGATTTGACTTAACACTTGCAAGATTCTTTACAGTCTTATCAATATTAGTCTTTCTCTGTTCTGCAACATCATCAAAAGTTTTTTGTCCCTCCTCAGCTTTCTTCTTCTCAGCACTGAGTTCCTTCTTCATCTTATTCTTATCACCACCATATTGTTCTTGCAATACAGTCTCAGTTGTTCCTTTCGCTTCTGTTGGAGGAGCAAAAGCTAATGCTCCCATAGTAAGTAATGCACTACCAGCAGCTATAGGTAACATTTTATCCATGAAACCACCACCAAATCCAGAAGAACCAGATCCTTTAGCACCTTGAAGTCTATCAAGACTCTTAATAAATGCTTTGGCTTTAAAAAAAGTAACAGGTTCTGGTAACTTTACCTTAGAGAAATCAGCTACCTTACCAGTAATAAACTTATTAAAGTCCTTTATACGATTGTCAGCCTTTTTGACAGTCTTCTTAACCTTCTTTGTAACCTTATCGACAGAAATACCAGGCTTCATAATGCATCCACAATGTTATACGTATTTTTGCTATACATGATAGCAATATTATTATTATCAAATGGTAGTAAGAATGGAACTCTAGAAGAATTAGAAGTATCTTGAATTGATGCTATTGGTTGAGTTCCTTGTTTAATAGCTTGATTAGGATCAGTTCCGAGAGGAACAGGAATTATATTCTCATTCGTCTCTACATCTGTAGATGAATCTGCTTGTTGAGACACTTCAAGAGAATTATCCTTTCTTATATTAGAGTCACTTTTAGAAGGTTCTACTTTTGTTTGATTCTCTTTATCCAAATTCCAAGTATCACCAGTCATTCCATCAATGCCCTTAGCAATCCATTTCATAACACCTTTTGGTTTCTCACCTTCAGGTGTTTCTATATTAGTATTCTTCCCATCCCAATCATTCATATTAAATGTCATGAGATCTCCTATACCTTTTATCCATCTCATCGCCCCTGTAGCACCAGATTCGCCACGCTTACCTTTCATTCCTTCCTTACCATCAGTACCATCCTCTTTGGCAGGTTTAGTACTTAATACATTAGATGTTGTAAGGGGAGTTGATTTTTTAACAGTACTTTCACCTGCACCACCTCCATCACCATGATCAGCAACCTTTACACCACCTGAACTTCCAGTTGTCTCAGGAATTACTTTTTCTTTTGTGGTAACAGTACTATCTGTTTCTTGATGAGGTATTACCTGTAATTTCTGTACTGCGGCCGCAGATGTCTCATCCCTTGGTAAGATAACATTTAATTCTGCTGGTGCTTCTAGATCGCCTGGTATTAAGGCTGTCTGTGTTGTACCTGCTAAACTCTTCGGTTTTTCTTGTTCTTCTCCAGTTTCAGGTTTTACTTCATCTTCTGGTTTTTCCTTTCCTTTAGCAGCTTTATTTACCTGATCTTCAAAATTCCAAATAGTTTCCTGAAGAGTCTTAACTGCTTTATTAAATTTCTTTATTTCCTTCTTGTTTAATAATTCTGTACCTTCTACTGGTTCTATTGGTGTAACCTTACTTCCTGGCTTAACCTTTTGTGATTCTCTACCTTTCTTCAGTAATTTACTAACACCCCAAGTTGTCAAAGCAATTAACCCAAGAGTTGCAGCACCCTTGAGAATATTCTGAATTAAACCACCTTTCTTCTTCTTAGGTTCCTTAGCACTCTCAGTCTTAGGAGCTAAATTTATCTTAGTAAGTTTCTTGAGAAGACTGACAAATATCTTCTTAGCCTTGTCAATAAACTTAAATATCTCTTGAAGTGGTTTCTTAAGAGATTGCAAACTCTTTGCAAATGCTTCCAACTGACCCAGACCACCTTTAAAGATCTTAGCCAACATGGCTCTGGGATCAAATGGTTGTACTGCTTTGGAAACCTTCTTAACTATTTTTGGTTGGAGTCTAGTAATCTGACTCTTAACTATCTTACGTACTTTAGTAATTGTTACTGGAGTACCATCATCCTCTGGAAGTTGTAACTTCTTAACAGATCCCTTAAGTACCGAATCCGCTCCTTTTACTTTTCCTTCAGCCTTAGGAGAACCCTTTGGTGAAGAAACCTTTTTTTTAAGTATGGGTGAAGCTACTACCATCTATTGAGCCTGATTTGCTGCTTTTTGTTTGGCCTTTAAATTCTCTTCTTCAATATGTTGCCTAAGCAACCCAACATAGATGTCCCGTTCCCACGAAACCATATTTTCAATTTCCGTCAGTGAATATTTATGGAACTGCATCAAAGCAAAATTGATTCGGAAGTATGTCTCAAGATCTACATGAGCCATACTTAGGCGAAAAAATCCGAGAGTCCCTCCAATGTGACAGGATTATCCTTACCAGTCTTAGGATTGGTAACAACAATATCATGAGTAAGTTTAGGCATAGTCTCAAAGAAGTTCTCAATCTTCTTGAATTGCTCTGAAGTAAGAGATTCAAGCCATTCTACAAGTTCCTTCTTAGTACATTCTTTAGCAGCCCAAACATTATCATCACTATAAACCATATCAATAGAAGATGCAATAATCTGGAAAGACTTTTCAACCCCTCCATCATCTTCATCATCAGAGAAATTATCCTCTAGGAATTGATTCAAAGAAGGATACTTCATCTTAAGAGTATATCCCTCACCCAATTGAATCTCTTGACTATGATTAGGATCGGTCTTAACCTCAACCTCATCAATGTTAATAAAAGCTGGGACTTGGGTTTCACCATCATCACCACAGGTAACAATAATTTCAATCTGTTCTCCAACAGACTTACCACGAACATTCAAAAAGATATATTCAATATCAAAACTAGGAAGAGTATCAACTTTGATTCCTCTAGTAATGATACAGTCTTTTAATACCTGTTTGACTGCGTTGGAAATTTGTTTTGGGTTCTGTGATTCTAAGGCTAGAATTAGAATCTTCTCTTCTCTAACTAAAAACGGTCTAAACTTAATTGTCTTTCCTGTAGAAGGTAAAGTCAATTCATGTTGAGAAGTACTAATTTTTGGTAAAGGCATGATAAGTTATCAATTCATTCATATCTAAAGTTATTTAGAGGGTTTTTTGAGACTTTTATCCCTGTGCTCTATCACCTTTCTGTGTATATTCATCTTGTTTCGTAAAGAACTCACTCATGCTTGATTGACAATCAGGTGGTTCAGGGTACTTATATCCTTTCATCTTTCTCCATTTTCCATGCATTGCACCCATAGCCCATGACTGAGCAAGACTCCTAGGCCCGTTCTCAAGTAAATCTAGTTCATACCTACTAGAGGTATAACCCTTGTACTCTTCTCTCCAATTAGAATCGTCAAATGGTGGTTTGTTCATAGGTGTAAGTCTTTTTCCCAACTTTAGTGTGTCCATATGGACCAGTTTTACCTGGCCTTACTTGTCCGAGTGAAGAACCTTTATTAGAAACTCCAGTTGAACTCTTTTTAGCTCTCTTGGCAGTAGGATGTAAAGTAGCTTTGCCTTTACCCTTCTTAGTGATTACTGAATCTTGGTTATATTCTTTACCAAGACGTTTCATCCGTTTCTTAAAGGTCTTATACTTTTTCTTAGGAGCATTAACAACAACAGATGGTTCACTCACTGTTTTTTTGTTACCTTTATCATCCTTTTCAGGATATTCTCCTTTAACTTCTTTATATCCATAGCCGTGACTACGGATCTTCTT
>CEUA01044758.1_pt1 | contig 15488 bp, 16 predicted proteins | sample 361541 | NCBI WGS metagenome assembly CEUA01 (sample SAMEA2623079, study PRJEB7988) | marine metagenome | isolation source: saline water (ENVO:00002010), including
CTTCTAAAGCTTCCTCCATCTCAAGTGCTTCCGCTTGCAAAGCTTCAATAGCTTCACGTTGCCTGCGTGTTGCCTTTCCAGGAGTTAGCAACATAGTCATATTGCGACCTTCTTGTTCTGGATAAACCTCAACTCTTCCAACGTGTGAAATAGATTCAGCTATATCGTCCAGGATTTTCCGTCCGAGTTGCGGGTATTGAATTTCCCGACCTCTGAACATGATGGTCACTTTGACTTTACTTCCTTCTGTTAAAAACTTTTCCACCTGTCGAGTTTTTGTTTCGAAGTCACCTAATCCTATTTTTGGACGGTATTTCATTTCCTTCACGAGGACATGGGTCGCTTTTTTTCGTGATTCCTTGGCTTTCTGAGATTGTTCGTATTTGAACTTCCCATAGTCCATCACACGACAAACCGGAGGGTCTGCCTGATTTGCGACTTCTACCAAATCTAATCCTGCTTCTTGTGCGAAACGAAGGGCCTCTGAAATCGGTTTAATCCCCACCTGTTCCCCCTCAGCGGAAACTAGTCGGACATTTTCTACCCTAATATCCTCATTAACTCTCGGTTCTTCTTCAGTTGGATTAGCTATTGTTCGTCACTCCTGTGTGGCACGTAGTTACTCCTCCGTGGTTGATTACATTTTCTTACACACAAATATCCTTTAGACTTTTATCGCCATCTAAAGAATAAAGGCGGGCAATAGAAAAAGGAGCCCGCCGTAAAAACCAAAACTCACTTAGAGTGGTCTGGTGGGGTGGGAACCCGCTTTCTATTTATTTTCGCCCTCTAGAGTACCAACATAGAACTGAAGCAGTGCAGAGTTATCTCAGAAAATATTTAATAAATTGGAGGAACAATGAATAGTTTATGGACGCCGGATGGAGAGCACAGTGTCGATCCGGAACAAGAAGCAGAGTCTTCGGAGTTTTCTGAACTCTCACAAGAAGAACAAGAACAGGCTGAGGCATTAGCTGCTGAGATGAACGCAGTGCGAGAACAGTTGGCTGCAGCACCTGCTGAAATTGTTGTGGCTAACCACCTAATGGGTTTATATGAACTTGCAGCAATACATCTTTCTCAGCAACCACCAAAAATGGATGAAGCTTCTCTGGCTATCGATGCCATGGCAGCAGTTTTAGATTCTCTAGCCGGAAGATTAGGAGAAGCTGAAGGAACTCTTAAAGATGCCTTGCATCAAATTCGTCTTGCCTTTGTTCAACTTGGCAACCAGGAAGACGACCCTGGCGAAGAGTGAACCCTTTAATTGCTTTTAATGAACAATCTTGGATAAAGGCAGTTCAATAATATCGGAAGCACCTTTATCCCTAAGTTCTGGAATTAAAATATTTATTTCTGTTTTTGCTACAACAGTTTCAACAGCGTACCCCTCGCCCTTAGCAAGTTCATTAACGGTTGGAGCCTTCATGGACGGTATGGCTTCGAGAACACTCTGCAACTGTTCTGCTGCAACATTCATTTTTACAAGAACCTTGCCTCTAGCTTCTAAAGTGCCTTCCAGAAGTGTGTGAATTTGCTCCATGGCATGACGCAATTCAGGGTTTTCGGCAGACTCACGATTTGCTACCAATTCAGTATGGCTTATGAGTATCGTGTCAATGATTTTCAAACCTGCAGCTTTTAGTGCTCTACCCGTCTCGGTCAAATCCACTACAGCATCAACTATGTCAGGCACCTTAGCTTCAGTCGCCCCGTAACTGAGATGTATGTCCGCATCGACACCTTGTGCAATAAAAAAATTTTTCGTCAGATTTGGATATTCAGTGGAAACTTTTACACCTGAAGGCAAATCTTGCACTTTTTCGTAAGGAGAGTCTTCAGGAACAGCTACAACAATATTTACCGGCCTTGCCGTAGCTTTGGAGTAATGCAACTCCCCTAATGAGATCACATCACTTTCAGTTTCTTCAATCCAGTCACGTCCTGTTATTCCTATATCGAACAAACCATCGGCAATGTAGACAGGGATTTCTTGCGGCCTCAGGATTCTGACTTCATCAATTCGCGGGTCATCAATATTAGCTTTATAGTCAACTTTTGAAGAGCGTCTAACTGAGAGATCAGCAGAATCGAACAAATCCAACGTCGCTTGCTCTAAGGAGCCTTTTGGTAAAACAATTTTTAGCACAATACAAACTTAGCCACTGAGTGACCTGCAAGTGTGTTGATTTTAAATAACTTTCATGAAAGAACTAAATCCAATCGAACGTCCTCACCCAATTGGGTAACATTGACAAATTTTCCTCGTTTGATCGACTCCATAGTCGCTATGCCAGCACCACTTAATAAAGGCTTACCGTCATCACCTCCCATGATTGAAGGGGAAACATAAATTACGTACCGGTCTATCAGTCCTTCCCGATGCATCTGTCCAGCTAAATCAGCTCCTCCTTCAACGAGTAGTTGTAACACTCCTTCATTTCCCAACTTTTGAATCAAACCTCCTAAAGGCCCTTTCCATGATTCAGCAGGTTCAACTTGAGCACCTTCTGGTATTTCACCAATTACAATTCGACGTGGATTAGGACCATCAACAGATCTGACAGTAAGACTGGGGTCGTCGCTCCTGACTGTTCCTGCCCCTACACAAATAGCATCACTTTCTGCTCTTATCTTATGCACGTCAATTCTTGCTTCTTCGCCTGTGATCCAATTGCTCGATCCATCAGGTGCGGCAATACGGCCGTCTAATGTTGCAGCTAATTTGAGAAGCACATAAGGCCGGCCTGTGCGTCGGTGATGAAGGTACGGAGCTAGTTGCTTATCAGCATCAGCAATATTTTGACCTGTATCCACTTCGATCCCAGCGGCTCTGAGTGCGTCAACTCCTGCCCCTGAGACTCTTTCATCTGGATCGATTAATGCCACAACCACTCTCTTAACTCCTGATTGAATAATCGCATCGGTGCATGGGTCTGTACGGCCACGATGATTACAAGGTTCAAGAGTTGTGTATAAAGTTGCTCCGTTTGCTAGTTCTCCTGCATTCTCAAGAGCCTTTATTTCTGCATGTACACCATCTGCTGCTACTGCATTGTGAAAAAATAAAGGCGACTCATTTATTTCGTTGTCTGTTTTAAAAGGTCCGGTTGCACCTTCACCTACGATCTGATCTTTAGCTACAACTACAGCTCCAACCCAGGGATTTGGAGATGAATGAAAACGTGCTTTTTCTGCCACCTCAATAGCCTCAGCCATGAACTTCGAATCATCTTCTGAGCTCATGATCAGACCGGGTGTGGATCAGTGTTATCAGACAGAAGACCAACTGCGTGTGGAATAACATCTATGACCGCTTCCAAACACTCAATGCATCCTTTTTCGGAGCCGGGTGTGTTTATAACAAGTGTGGTCCCTATCGTTCCGGCAACACCTCGGGAAAGTCTCCCCAGAGGATTGACCAATCTCATTGCTTCAGCTAATCCTGGGGCTTCCCGTTCTATTACTTTCAACGTGCCTTCTGGTGTTTGATCTCGAGGACCAAAACCTGTACCTCCCGTTGTGACAATTAATCCATGAAAGTCATGCGCCAAAGACACGAGAGTTTTAGCCACCTCGTCATCGCCATCAGGTGTTACTGAGGTGTCTGCAACAGTCCATCCTTCATTAGAAACACGTTCAACCAATGCTTCACTTGATTTGTTTTCACGTACTCCGTGTGCGACTCCATCTGAGACTGTCAAGATTTTTACTTTTACTTCTTTTTTCACAGATTCTGCTTTTTCGTCCACAAGACAAGCATAACTACCGTCTCGCCTGCTCATGACTTCCGATAAGGTCTCACAATGGAATTAAATGCCTTAGACGGCTACGAAATAGGTGAATTTGAACATAGCGGTAAAAGCAAAACAGTTCTTCGTATTGGTTCAGGTCCTGCTGTGATCATCATGGCAGAAATCCCTGGAATCACACCTCGAGTCGCTGAGTTTGGTAGGAAAGTCGCAGGAATAGGCTGCACTGCAATTCTCCCCTCGCTTTTTGGGGTTCCTGGGGAAAAACCCAGACTTGGAAACACAATCCGAGTACTGCAAAAGAATTGCATATCACGAGAATTTACCTCTCTCATGACTCGACGAACATCCCCAGTCACCGATTGGTTAAGAGCGCTTGCTGCTTTTGAGCATGGAAGGTGTGGGGGCCCTGGAGTGGGAGCGGTAGGAATGTGTTTCACAGGGGGTTTTGCTTTGGGAATGATGCTGGATGAACGACTTATCGCACCAGTTCTAAGTCAACCGAGTTTGCCTCTACCTTTTGGGAAAAGACGAAAGAAATCAATCGGCATTTCCAATGCTGACCTAGAAATAGTCAAAAATCGTGTCGATAATGGGGTTTGCATTTTAGGCCTCAGGTTCTCTAACGATTCGATGGCACCCAGTGAACGTTTTGCGAGACTTCATGAAGAGTTTGGAGATGGGTTTGTGTCTGTTGAAATTGATTCATCGCCCGGAAACACTCATGGGATTAGCACACGTGCCCATTCTGTGCTTACAGAGGAATCTGTCGATGAACCCGGACACCCAACTTTCGAAGCTCTAAAACTCGTTCTTGAACATTTGAAGGAAAAACTAATTGTGATTTAAAACATCACGGTGCTCTGTAACGAAAAACAGACATTCCTTCGCTATCGAGATCTTGAGGAAGGATCATTCCGCCTCTTCCGTGCTTTCGCCAAGGGTCAGGCAAGTCACCTATTTCTTCAACATTCATGAGGTTTCGAAATTTTTCATCCACTCCAACAGTTTCTATATTGGTCAGTGTGCAAACACTGTAAATAAGCAAACCTCCAGATTTAAGCATGGTTAAAGCTGAACACAGTAGTTTTAACTGAAGGTCGGCTAAAACAGCTAGGTCTTCTTCTTTGATTCTCCATCTAGCATCAGCTCTTCTTCTTAAAACGCCAAGTCCGCTACAAGGAGCATCAACTATGACTCTTGAAGCCTCACCTTTTTTGAATGGTAAGTCTGTTCCGTCAGCGACAACCAATGGAAGTTCTATATTGAGTTCAAGAGAATTTGATCTCGCTAATTTCAGTCTTTTTAAGGATGCATCTGCTGCGATTACAGGAAATCCTGCTGAAACAGCTGCACTAGCTTTACCACCAGGAGCTGCGCATACATCAAGTACCGGACCTTCCCCCCATGTTCCTTCCTCTGTTAACAGGTCTGACACCAGCTGAGAAGCCACATCTTGAAAATAGCCATCTTCACGGGGGATCGCTGCTTTTGAACTATTCATACACTTGAGTGCTTCTCTAGCTTCAAGTTCTCCAAGGTCAGACTCAAGTCTCTCCACTATCCAATCCGGATAGCTGTATTCGATCGCTTTTGTGGGCCAATCAACCGTCTCTTTTGCAACTTTGCGCAAAACAGCGTTACATAAGCCCCTTGCCCACTTAGGCGCTAATGAAACTGAACCGTTTACAGCAGCATGGTCGGGTATGTTCATCCAATGAAGTTGGTAGGCACCTAAACGCAAAATGGTACGGACATCCGGATGCAATTTTTTGCTTATGAATCTATCAATCAAAAAATCGCATGATCTACGCATTCTTGTAACTCCATAGACCAGCTCAGTAACTAATGCCTTATCTCTTTCGTCCAGTTCAGAGGCATCCAAGGCGCTCCTTAACACTAAATTCGCGAATGCGGAATCCTTTTCTATTCGACTAAGAACCTTTAAAGCCAGAGCACGTGCCTCGTTATTTTCAGCCATCTCCGAATACGCTATTTTCTTCTAAACGCGCACCTAGTTTCCATGAATCAAATGCTTGCCGGGCTCGATTTTGTGATTGAACCTCGATTAGTCGCAATACACCTTTACCCGTAGTCACATGATCTCCAACTAGTTGACCGGGTAAACCTTGACCCTCTTGGTTGTTTGCTTCAGCTTTCCAGATTTTGAAACGCTCACCTCTAAATGTTGTCCATGCTCCGCCGATTCTGACCAACCGGTCGATTTTTTCAGCATCGTGTCCCCAATCTATTTCTCTTTCTTGAGGGGTAATTTTTTCAGCCCAAACTATCTCTCCCACTTGAGGTACCGGTTCGCCAAGCCCATCTCCGAGTGTTGATACGAGCAGTTCACATCCCGCTTCAATCAACCGATCTCTAAGAGTTTCTGTAGTGTCACGTGCTGAAATTTCTACTTCTTGTCGAGTAAAAACACCTCCAACATCAAACTCTTCTCCTACTTCCATTACGCAAACCCCACTTTTTGTATCACCGGCAAGAATCGCTCTTTCTATAGGAGCAGGTCCTCTCCATCTGGGGAGTAATGAAAAATGAACATTTATCATTGGAACTCTTCCGAGAAGATCAATTGGAATAAAACTTCCATACGCTACGACCACCGCAAGGTCTATTTCGAAATTTTCTATATCTTCTATCTCATGAATCACTGGTAAATCCATTTCAATAGCAGCTCGTTTCACCGGAGAAGGAGAAGGTTCTTCACCCCTGCCCCTTCTGTGGTCTTCTCCGGTTACCACTACTTCAATGTCATATCCAGATGAATACAAACTTTTCATGAACGGAACCGACAACTCGGGGGTGCCTACAAAAGCCAACCTCTTTAAATCATTATTCACTTTGTGAAAACCCAAGACTCTCTCCCACTATCGGGAGTGGAGAAACTGTTGAATCGCCGATACCCATTAGTGTTTTATTAGCCTCACGCTTTTGGTCTTGATCTAAGTGGTCAACGAGCAACACTCCGTCTAGGTGATCCATTTCATGTTGGAACAATCGAGCTTCCAGTTCGTCAGCCTCCAAAGAAACTTCCTTACCGTCTAGGTCAACTCCCACTATATGAATCTGTTTGGGTCGCAGTAATTCCCATGAAAGACCCGGAATCGACAAACAACCTTCTTCAAAAGTCCATTCCCCATCAGCATCTTTTATTTCAGGATTTATCAACACACCTGGACCTGAACCCCAATCGTAGACAAAAAGTCTCTTTTGAACCCCTACTTGTGGTGCAGCTAAACCTATTCCAGGTGCTGAATACATCGTTGACAGCATTTCTTGGGTCAAATGGGCGAGATTCTCTGTTATTTCTTTTACTTCAGTCGCCTTAACCCTTAGTACAGGATCTCCTATGACTCTTATTGTGTTCATACCCATTATGAAAGGTTATCGGCAGAAGGCTTTTGGTTTGACTGTCAAGCTCTTCGAGGATCAATTTCTATCCGAATTTTACCTTTTGGTCGCCCTGCACTCGAGATAGCTTGAGATAAAGCATGACTATCTGCAGCACGAACGAGCCAACAGTCATCACGTGGACCCATAATTTCAATTCCGGGAATTGCACCTAGAGATTTAACCATTTCAGGAGCCGAAGCTCCTGAAATTTGAGCTAAAGCACTGTATGGTGGCAGTTGCAATAAACGTCGTCTCTCAGATTCCGCTTCGATTAGTTTCTCTGGATTTGCGTGATGAACAGCTTGTAAAACTTCGTGCTCTGGTTGTCGGGTTTGGACAATTAGTCTTCCACCGTCATTCCTTTTACCTATTAGCCGTGCAGATCGAATTAACAGAGAAGCCGCCTGTTCCGCAGCTCGAAACCTCGGCGCTAAAAGTTCCTGGTCAAACTCTAGAAACACTATATGAGATGCTCGATCTACTCTATGAAGAGCTGCCTCAGTTCCAATGTAAATATCTGAATCAGGTATTTTTCCTTTTGAATCTGAACTTATTTCTACAACTTTTTTCTTTGATAATGCTTCCAACTCTTCTCTGAGTCTTGCTACTCCTGCACGCAAGTTTTTAAATCTTGTTGATCCACAAGAATCGCACACCACGGGACGATCATTGCATCCAGCTGGACATTCAAGCACATGCTCTTCTTTTTGAGTTAGAGGAATGAAATGTTTTTCACATCTTGCAAGAGAACCGCATCGGTCACATGCCAACAACCGTGACCGACCTTTTCTGTTCAAAATGCAGATAACAGGACCTATTTCATCTCTTAAAATTGAAGTTAGTTTCTGACTTAAAAGACCAGATCGTATTGGGTCGTCAGCTCTCCTGTCGATTATTTCAACAATTGGCCATCCATCTCGTTCTTCTTTACGTGAGGGTTTTATTTGATGGCCCCATGAAATCGCTTCCAACGTAGGAATCGCAGAAACCAAGACACATGGTATATCTTTCCTTTTTGCCCGTTCTATAACTACATCACGCGCGTTCCATGTTGGAGCGCGTTCTTCTTGGTAGGAAGCGTCATGTTCATCGAAAACAACGATCGCACAAAGATCGACTATTGGAGCGAATGCAGCTGAACGGCTTCCTACCACAGAACCTCCAACAGCAGCATTTTTCCATTGTTCCGGCATTAGTGAAACGTGCAATCCCCTTCTCTTTAATCCTGCAGCAAGTTTTTGTGCGCCTGAAATTGAAGGGAAAAGGATCAAGGTGTTGCCTTTACTCACAAATTCAGATGCGATTGCGACAATATCCTGTGATGGCGGCAGTCTAAGAACAGTTTCTTTCCGTTTTACTACTTCTTGCAGCCAAACCGTCTCATTAGCGGTGGTTTTTGTTTTTTCTATGCCATCTTTACGCTTCTCCAACGAAGGAACATTCTTTGGTGGTGACGCTGTAGTTAAAAACCTATTAAGCCGGCCTGCCCAACGGTGTGCTGCCCAACGAGCCAGATCTATTACTTCTGAAGAAGGCCCAACACTTCTATATTTAGATAACGGAAGCAGATTAATTCCTTCTTCAGGTTGAATGTCAATCTCTAATACCCAACCATTCACCTGCCTCCCACTGAAAGGCACCCTGACCATAGTTCCGACTTTTATTTGATCGGCTTTCCCATCTTCAATCCATGATTGAGGAATAGAATAATCAAATGCTTTGTCGATAGCTGGAACATCAGGAAGGACCCTCACTGCTCTCAAACCTGATACATCGTTATTAGAACTAGGAACTTCAGATTCGGCTTCCTCAGTAGACCCAAGTGTTGACTCAAAAGTCAACTGACCATTTTTATTTCGGGCATTCATAGAGGCCCGGGGGGATCAGTTTAACCCTAAGTGGGAACGCACATCTTCGACACGATTGACCTGTTCCCAAGGGAACTCCTCACGACCGAAATGACCATAAGCGGCAGTTGACTTATAGATCGGCCTCCTCAAATCAAGATCTCTAATGATTGCCGCTGGTCTTAAATCAAAGATCTCTTGGATAGCGCTTTCGATTTTAATTGGGTCAACTTTTTCTGTTCCGAAAGTTTCAACAAAGATTGATACTGGTCTTGCCATTCCAATAGCGTAAGCGACTTGCACTTCACATCTTGATGCAGCTCCAGCAGCTACTAAGTTCTTTGCTACCCATCGCGTTGCATATGCTGCAGATCGGTCTACCTTGCTTGGGTCTTTACCTGAAAACGCGCCGCCCCCGTGTCTGGCAATCCCTCCGTAGGTGTCGACAATAATCTTTCTTCCTGTCAAACCTGCATCTCCTACAGGCCCTCCAACAACAAAACGTCCTGTTGGGTTAACCAAAACTGTGTAATCATCTTCGCTGAATTCTTCAGGGATGGTTGGTCTTATTACATGTTCAATCAGATCTGGTCTTATTATTGTGTCTCTGTCGATTCCGTCATTATGTTGAGTTGATACCAAAACCGTATTTAAACTGACAGGCTTGTTGTCTTCGTAGTCAAACGTGACCTGCGTCTTACCATCTGGTCTCAAATACGGAATATTACCTGCCTTCCTTATCTCCGCATGTCTTTCTGCCATGCGATTAGCTATCTGAATAGGTAAAGGCATTAGAGCTTCCGTTTCGTCACAGGCGTAACCAAACATCATCCCCTGATCTCCAGCTCCTTGTCGGTCTAGTTCATCCTCATCATCTGATGCCCCAGAGCGAGTCTCTTCAGAGCTATTAATACCTCGACTTATATCATCAGATTGAGAGTCAAGAGTTACCATCACTCCACAGGTGCTGCCGTCAAAGCCGTAATCTTCTCTGTCGTATCCTATTTCTCGAATAGTTTGGCGAACTATCTCTGGTATGTCGACATAACCCGAAGTTGTTATCTCTCCCGACACAACACAAATACCAGTGGTCACCATTGTTTCACAAGCAACTCTGGAATTAGGATCCTCTACTAAAAGTGCGTCTAGTATCGCATCAGAAATCTGGTCTGCCATTTTGTCTGGGTGACCTTCTGTCACTGACTCTGATGTGAAACTCCACTTTCGCGACACTATTATCTCTTTCCTTTTATTGAATCTTAGGATCAGTTACCTGTATAGACCACGATTCAGAGACTATATCTATTACGTTTCTTGCTATTTCTCTTTTGTCACATAATGGAATTTCTGTTGACGCTCCATTTCGGTCAATCACAGAAACCGAATTTGTATCGTGCCCGAATCCAACTCCTGGAGCAGAAACATCATTCGCAACAATGAAATCAAGGTTTTTACTTTCTAGTTTCTTCGAAGCGTTCTCAAATAAATTCTTAGTTTCAGCTGCAAAACCGATAATAAGTTGGCTACTTTTTCTAGTCTCATCTAAAGCTTTTAAAATGTCCACTGTTGGCTCAAGTGTTATTTCAGGAACACCTTCTTCTTTTTTTATTTTTTGGCTAGCAACTTTTTGAGGCTTAAAATCTGCTACTGCAGCAGCCATGAATACCCAGTCTGCTCTTGAAGCATGTTCCATTACCAACTCATGCATTTCTTGAGCTGTTTCAATCCCTATTACTTCGATTCCTAATTCATCTGGTGCTGTTTCAGTTTCTGTCGTTACACAAACCACCTTCGCTCCTCTTAATGCTGCTTCACTCGCCAGCGCATGACCTTGTTTACCTGATGAACGATTTCCAATATAACGAACCGGCCCTATAGGTTCTCGCGTGCCCCCCGCTGTGACTAAAACAGTTAATCCTGCAAGATCCCCAGGCTGGTGTCCACCATCTTTACCTAAAAGTTTGAAAACTGATTCAACTACGTCTTCCGGTTCCGCTAGCCTTCCGAAACCACTGTCCCCTCCAGCTAGTCTCCCTTCACTAGGTCCCACTATTTGGACACCGCGTTCTCGAAGTGCGGCAATATTTTCAATTACCGAGGCTTGTTCCCACATCTCTGTATGCATTGCTGGACAAATCATCACATCTGCACGTGTCGCTAAAAGAGTAGCCGTTAGCAAATCTCCTGATCGGCCATTTCGATAGTCAGATATGAGTCGGGCTGTAGCAGGGCACACAATGATCAAATCAGCCCCTTGACCTAGTCTTGTATGTGGGATCGCATGTTCCTCGTCCCACAGGGAAACCTGTGTTTTTTCAGATCCCAAAGCATCAAAGGTCGACTTTCCAACGAAACGAAGTGCACCTTTTGTCATTACTGGCGAGACATAAGCCCCCGCGTCAGTAAGTCGTCTACATACCTCTATAGCCTTATAAGCGGCTATTCCACCGGTAATTCCTAGAACGATCCTACGACCGTCGAGCTGGCCCATTTGGGATATAAACGAGGCTAAGCGCTCTCGTCGTCTTCAGGAGAAATTTCACCTGATTCTTCATCCACTAAAACTTCTGCTTCTGCTTCAGCTTCAGCTTCAACAACGTCTTCAATTTCAGGTTCATCGGGAAGCTCTATAGGGACGATTTTCTCAACTGACACCTCTTCAAAAGCTATTGATAGAGGTTTTCTCGAAGTTGAAGTTATCTGAGGTGGAACTGAAGCTCCCAAACCTTCACCTAATTGACCAAAGTAGGACGTTATTTGACGAGCCCTTCTGGCCCCCAAAACAACAAGACCAAATTTTGATTCAGTCGTGTCTAAAAGACCTTCAATGTCTGGGTTCATCAATGTGTCATATCGTCGCATAGCGACTCCTCTTGAAGAAATGTCACTCTTGCAGGTGGTTCCTGCGGCATCTCCAAGGTATCAGAATGAGAGTAACTTCCCTACGGTTCCCTTAAAGTCGAGCTTTACGAATAATTTCACTTATTTCTCTTGTAGCTTTTCCGAGGTCATCATTCAAAATAATCTGATAATTAAGCTCTTTTGCTTCTTTTCTTTCTCTTTCTGCTTCCAGTAAACGCTTGTCTATTTCACTCGACTTATCGCCTCTTTCAGATAGTCGTCGTCGTAGTTCCGGATCTTCAACGTCAATAAAAATTAATATTGCTTCTGGAAGCTTCTCATTTATTTGACGCCCTCCTGAAACATCTATTTCCAAAATTAGATCCCTTTTATCGGCAGAATCAGGCATAGGAGTGCCATACATGGAGCCTAAAAATTCATTCCATTCGATAAAACCTCCGTTGTCCTTGTGTTTATTGAATGCAGCAGTATCGACAAAAAAATATGAATCGTCCGTATCGTCTACTCGAGGTTCCCTTGTTGTCCAAGACCTACTCACAGTAACTTTCGGATCCTGTTCGCATAGCTCACGTACGATCGTTCCCTTACCTGCACCGCCAGGACCTGATATGACAATTATCAAAGGTGTCTTCGCTCCGTCAGATGTCACGATTGATCAGAGAAACGTGATACTAACGAAGCTCGTTGTTGAGCACCTAAACCACGCAATCGACGACTTTCACTTATACCTATCTCCTCCATGGTTCTGCGCGCTTTTACTTTGCCAAGTCGAGGTAAGGATTCCAAAACTGCAAGGACCTTCATTCGACCGAGAGTTTCATCAGTGTCCGAACGTTCTAACAGGTCCTCTAAAGACAGGGATCCCATTTTGAGAAGTTCTTTAATTTCAGCACGCAACCTTCTAGCTTCCGCTGCCTTTATTAGGGCTTGACGCCTCTGTTCATCTGTGAGTGGCGGAGGTCGGTTCATGCGAAGACCATAGTAGGCAATATTTGCAAAATTTGCATTTTGCAGAAGCAATATTTTTTAACCTAAAAGCTCACTGACTAATTCTTCAGAAGCTTCTATGGGGTTTTCAGCTTCCGTTACCATTCTTCCTATCACTAACATGTCAGCTCCACCACTAATTGCTTCCATAGGTGTTGCCACTCTCGCTTGATCATGACTGTTGCCACCAGCCAATCTTAAACCTGGAACAACTCTCATAAGTTTTTCAGAAAAACTTGAAGTGGCTTCGAGGTCAGGCGCTGCACAAATAATTCCTTCACAACCTGCTTTTAGCGCAGTTTCACAGCGTGAAACAATTGTGTCTTCATTTTTTATTGTGTCGCTCGTTAGAACTGTCACCCCTAGAACACCTGGAGTTGGCAGACCTACACTCTCTGCTCCTTCTCTTAGGCCATCTACAGCGGCTTTGAGCATTTCCTCTCCTCCCGATGCATGAGCGGTGACCCATCTTGCTCCTACCGAACCAACGACACGAGCAGCCTTATGAACTGTTGTCGGAATGTCATGTAGTTTCAAATCACAAAAAACATCAAAACCTGCCTCGGTGAAAACTCCTACTGAATCAGGCCCTGCTGCCGTATAGAGTTCCAATCCGACCTTTACTGTGCCAAAAAAATCAAATAGCGAACCGGCAAGACGGCGGGCATCAATCAAATCATCGACGTCTAATGCCAAAGCAAGACGACTTTTAACCTCTAGTGGAACATTGTCTTCTGACTCTTTACTAATTTCGAATTCTTCATCTTCAAATAATTCATCTAATGACTCATATTTCTCAGTCATGTGCGCCTCCAATCAGATCGCTGATTCTGTTAACTTCGTGACTATCACACCATCTTGAAAGCCCTGTTATGACTTTTTTACAAATTCTTGGATCTTTAAAGATTGCTGTACCTATCTGTAGTCCTGTTGCTCCTGCGAGAATAAACTCCAATGCATCTTCAGCACTGTTAATACCACCAACACCGATAATTGGCAATTCTGGATGAGCTTCGTGAGTGTCAAAAACTGCTCGAACAGCAATTGGTCTCATTGCTGGTCCCGATAAACCTCCACGTTTTGCTCCTAAAACTGGTTTTCTTGATTCGACATCAATTGCCATCCCTAGAACAGTGTTCGCTATCACAACAGCCTCGGCTCCTGCCTTATGGGCGGCTTCTGCAATATCCGGTAATTCTGGTGTATTAGGACTGAGTTTTGCCCAAAGCGGTTTTTTGACAACATTTACTGCTTCTACTACCTCCGTAATAGCTTGAATCGAATGTGAAAATAGTTTTCTTCGATCTTCCAAGTTGGGACACGAAGCATTAATTTCTATTGCAACTACTTCAGGAGGTGTGTCACGTAAAAGAAGGGCAGCTTCGGTGAACTCTTTTACTGTCGAACCCCAAATACTCGCGACTATGCGAGCATTAGAGTCCCTTAATGAAGGCAACTTTTCATCTAGCCAAGCCTTTATTCCAGGCCCCTGAAGTCCGACACTGTTTAACATCCCTGATGGAGTTGGATGGAGTCTAGGTGGTAAATTCCCCTCCCATTTATCCGCATGAAGTGACTTGACTACTATTGCACCTACTTCTTGCAAGTCCATATATTCAGATAGTTCGCTGCCATAACCTGCTGTTCCTGAAGCTGTCATAACAGGATTTGGAAGAGTGACTGATCCTAGAGTCGTTGTAAGATCGACATTTGCTTTAGCCATTCTCATAACTCAGCCATTTTTCGACACTTCTGATTTAGAAACACCAAGATGATATTCCTGAAGAGATCGGACGGAAAGAGGGTATTTGTTCCAATCCGTTAGGCCTTTAACCGCTGCAAGAGCAGCAGCTGCAGTCGTCAGTAGAGGTATACCCTCTGCGGCGGCAGCCCCTCTTATATGATCACCATCTGCTCTCGGACCTCGCCCTCGCGGGCTATTGACTACAAGTTGAATTTTTCCTGATCTGATCAAACGGACAGCATCAGTTCCTTCTTCTCCTATCTTTGCTACTCGATCAGTGACATTTACTCCATTTTCTTCTAGATAATCTGCTGTTCCGCCCGTGGCAACTACTTCCAAACCAAGTCTCAAAAAACCTTTTGCCGCCTCTAAGCCTGAACTTTTATCGCGATCAGCAAGAGACATAAAAACTGTTCCTTCAGTTGGAAGTGCTCCTCCTGCAGCTATTTGCGACTTTGCAAACGCTAATCCAGAGGTAAGGTCAATTCCCATTACTTCGCCTGTAGACCGCATCTCGGGTCCTAAGACTGGATCTGCTTCAGGGAAGCGGTTAAACGGCAGTACGGCTTCTTTGACCGAAATATGGTCCCCTTTAACCGCTTCTTGAAGAAGTCCTTCTTCACGTAATTGTTTAAGTGTGGTTCGCATCATCACACGACTAGCGATTTTAGCAAGAGGAATTCCTGTGGCCTTAGCAACAAAAGGCACAGTTCTCGAAGCTCTTGGGTTTGCTTCGATCACATAGACTTCATCATCTTTTACCGCATACTGAACGTTTATTAATCCTTTCACATCAAGAGCTTCTGCAATTCTTCTAGTGTGGCTTTCGATAAGTTCCACTACTTCTTCTTTAAGATTCGGAGGAGGTATCACACAGGCACTATCCCC
>CEUA01036080.1_pt1 | contig 15480 bp, 12 predicted proteins | sample 361541 | NCBI WGS metagenome assembly CEUA01 (sample SAMEA2623079, study PRJEB7988) | marine metagenome | isolation source: saline water (ENVO:00002010), including
TCTGGAGCATTACACATTGCAATGAGTGCATTGGTGTTTGCTGGATTACCTACCACTAAGACCTTGATATCTCTGGATGCATGATCATTGATCGCTTTGCCTTGAGCAGAGAAGATCTTTGCATTTTCTTGAAGTAGGTCGCTTCGTTCCATGCCTGGTCCTCTGGGTTTAGCTCCGACCAGAAATGCGTATTCACTGTCTTTAAATGCTTTATTGGGATCATCAGAAACACTAATCTTATCCAACGTATCAAAAGCACAATCTTCCAATTCCATTGCAACACCCTTGAGGGCATCCAATGCAGGAGTGATCTCTAAGAGATTTAAATTTATTTTTTGATTTGCTCCTAAAAGTTGGCCAGAAGCAATCCGAAATGCAAGCTGATAGCCAATCTGACCAGCTGCACCCGTAATGGTTACAGTTTTTGACATGTTTTGATCCTTATTTCTTATTTAGATTTGAACGCCCTGACGGCTTCGCCCCATTCTTCGGCAAGATTTTGCTCATCTTCAACTGAAGCATTGTATTTTTGAGCATTCATTTTCTCAATTTCTTCATAAGATTCCAGTTCAGGCGAGATTTTTGCTAACTCATCATCCAAACAAGTTCTGTAAACAGCAAGATCGGCTTGGAATTGCTTCACTTTACCCATGGTTTCTACCATTTCCGCTTCCGTTGCTTTCTTTCCAGATGGGACATCAAACTTTTTCTTAGGATAGTTGCATTCAGCAAATGTCATTGAGCTAAAAGCCATTAATGCAATGATTATAAGTAATTTATTCTTAAACATGTTTCTTGATCCGCTTTAGATATTAAAATAGAGTAATAGATTATATCCAATAAAAATAATAATTTTAAACCAATAATGAAGAATAAAGTCAGGCATATTAATCAAAGCATTAAAAAGTGGGAGATCGATAAAAAAAATCGAAGCCTATCAGAGGCTATCGACGAATCGACCATAGATTTTAAAGATATAAACCAAGGTATTGAGGTTTTAGCATTTGCAGCCTCGATAAGGGCATTGGGCCTTTCAAATAGAGACCTCCAGCCACGAAAGTTGTCTAATTATATTAGATCCGGTTATCTTCAAATCCAAATTATATGTTCAGTCATATTGTTTCAATTTAGAGGCGATGATGGTGTCAGTAGAGATGACCTTTATGATTCTGTTTGTGATGTTTTTCCAGCAACGACCTTTGCAAATTTTAGGAAAGTCCTATCGGCAGGGGTTGAGAGCGAGATTTTCGTTCGAGATAAAGATCCTAATGATTCAAGAAGGACCTTATATAGAATGTCTGAAGAGATGATGGGGCCCCTAACAAATTACTTTACAAATACTGTAAAGGACTTCGATCAATTATTTTCAAGTGTATTTGATGGCGCCTTGAGCAAGGAAGATATAAATAATCTTGAAGAATATATTGTAACCAGGACTTCCATTAGGCCTAAATAATAAGTTAGTTAGGATCTAACCACTATTTTAGGTTAAAAAAATAACCCAATTAAACGCTCCTCATGCTCCCCATTTTTGTCTATATGACATATAATCTCCATCACGAACAACGTGTAACTTAATTTAAAAAAGTGAGAATGTTGTTTACAAACAATATGAATTGTAGAAAAATCACCAACTAAGGGTTAATATACCCAGAGTGGTGAATTAAAATAAAGTTAATTTACAGAGGATCACAACAGATGAAATTATTTAAAAAACTTGGAACCTATTTTTCAATGCTAGCCCTTATTTTTAGTGGAATAAGTCTTAAATCTATTGCCTCTGAAGGTGAAGAAGGCTCTGAAGCATTTGATGATCCTAATGCTACAGATGAAGCAGAAGAAGCCACGGGAGCAGCAGGAGCCACGGCAGCAGCAGCAGCCACGGCAGCAGCAGCAGGAGCAGGAGCGGCAGCTGGTACTGGTGTCTGGGTTGCAATTACAGGAGCAATATTGAGTTTGTTCAGTGGTGGCTCAAGTTCAGTGGATGTTCCTGATCAACCTGATGATCCGGTAACACCAACGCCAACGCCAACACCTACACCTACACCTACACCTACGCCAACGCCAACGCCAACGCCAACGCCAACCCCAACGCCAACAACTGGAACCACGGGTACAACTGGAACCACGGGTACAACAGGTACAACTTCTACAACTACAACTACCACCACGGGTACAACAGGTACAACTTCTACAACTACAACTACCACAACTGGTACTTAGTTAGAAAAACAAAATCGTGTAGAATTAAGGTTGGAACATTGAGGTCAAATACCTCATGTCTAATTTTTCATTATTGGATCGGTAACTATGATCAAGCGATCGATATATTTTTTACTTGCTATTATTACTGTCCCCTCTATAGCATCTGATTTTGGAGTTACAGGCCTTATCGATGTGCCTACTGCCCGTATGTCTCCAGATGGCAATTTAAGAACTACTATTTCGTCTCAGACAAGACATAAGTCCACTTCACTGTCCTATCAAGTCACACCATGGCTAGAAGGAACCTTTCGTTATACCGGTTTTAAAAATAATGCTAAAGCTTTCCTATACGATCGCAATTATGAGGTCAAAGCTCTTTTGTGGGAGGAAAACGATTCTCTCCCTCAAGTAGCAATAGGCATTCGCGATCTAGTCGGGACAGGCCTTTGGGGTTCAGAATATATAGTCGCCTCCAAGCAATTAGGTAATTTTGATCTCACTTTAGGTATGGGCTGGGGTCGTTTGGCAGGCGATGGTGATATCAATAACCCCTTGATTCATATCTCAGAAGGTTTTGCCAATCGAGACACCTCTTTTGGACGAGGAGGTAAATTATCCAAGGGTGCTTTCTTTAGCGGCGAGAAAGCAGGTTTTTTTGGTGGACTGAATTATTCTTTAAAGAGTTTACCCCTTTCCTTTATGGTGGAATACAACCCGGATCAATATACTCGTGAAGCAGAACTAGGAGAGGAGGAACCAAAATCCCCTATTAGTATGGCAGTAAAATGGGAACTAAGCCCTGATACTTCCTTAACATTTGCAAGAAAACATCAACAAGAGTGGGGAATCAATCTTTCGTCTAATTTTGACACTAAAGCTTTGCCGATAAAGCCTGTAAAACCAGAATTTATTTCAAGCGTCAATATTCCAAAAAACGATCTACCGTCTCAGCTTAATAAGAATCAGTGGTACGACATGCTTTTATATGATGTAGAGAGAGCAGGGATTTTGCTTCTTGAAGCAGGGGTTGATGATCAGACTAAAACGGCAACAATTGTAATGGGTAATAAGAGTTATATGGTCTGGGCAGATGCTCTGGCAAGCATGATTGACTTAGCTGATTTGCATCTGCCTCCAAATATAGAGACCCTTGATATTGTGATCGAAGATTTTGGCCACCGACTGCATACCATTAGAGTCGATCGTTCATCAAAAAACTATGACCAGAGCAGAGCAATGCTCGCTCAGAAAATTGAAATAACTCCAATCAATCCCTCAAGAGATATCCAGCATAAAACCGGCTTTGTTACGAACAAAGTCTTTTTTAATTACAACTTAGCATTCAGAACTCAGCTATTCGATCCTGATGACCCGCTTCGCTATCAATTGTTTGCAAAATTAGGGATGAGCATACAACTGGATAATGATTGGCTATTAAGAGGCATGTATGCTCAAAACATCAACCATAACTTCGATGAAAGTGGAAGGGGACCAAATTCAAGGCTACAACATGTTCGAACAGATATTGTTAAATATCTCCAAGAAGGAGAGAGTGGACTTGATTCATTTTTTCTAGAAAAAAGAGGCAATTTGAGTCACGACATATACTATCGAATGTTTGGAGGCGTATTAGAGACAATGTACAGCGGTGTTGGTGGTGAGGTAGTGTATCATCCATTTCAATCAAGATTTGCTTATGGATTGAGCGCCAATTTTGTTCGCCAAAGAGACTATGATCGATCATTCAGTCATCTTGAGTATGATACTGCCACTGGGTTTGCGAGCATTTATTATGCATCCCCATTTCATAACATTGACCTCGCTTTGCATGCTGGGAAATATTTAGCAAAGGACGTTGGGGCTACCTTAGAGCTAAGAAGGACTTTCAATAATGGATGGATGGTTGGGCTCTGGGCAACCAAAACCAATGTTTCTGCTCAGGATTTTGGTGAAGGCAGTTTTGATAAGGGAATGTATTTCAGTATCCCATTCAGTGAAATACTGAGATCTGATAGAAGGGATGCCTTGAGAGCTGGAATTCGGCCAATTCAGAGAGATGGGGGCCAAAGGCTTGAAGATTTTAGTGGGAATATTTGGTGGGACACTAGAAATGCCAGCTATGATGCATTTATTAAGAATACAAGCAGAAAATTCTTTGCTGGTTTTAGCACAAAAAAGAAGAGCAATACGAAACAGAATCTTTTTAAGAAATACTATAAAGAGAAATAAGGGAGGCTGATTTAGTTTGTTTATTGATCACCTTAATTGCTCTGAAAATGAAATTCTCTCACTGATCAGAGAATCTGATTCTTCTTCCAAAGTTGGATTTGAGAGGGAAGGTTTAAGGGTAGGAAATTCCTTGCTATCAAAAAAGCCTCACCCAAAATCATTGGGCTCTGCTTTATGCAACAAGTTCATAACCACAGATTTTTCTGAAGCACAATTAGAGCTCGTTACACCACCTTATGAAGATAAGAAAGATGCCATGCAATTTCTTGATGACATCCATCATTTTATTGCACATAAAATTAAAGACGAGATTATATGGCCCTTTAGCATGCCTTTAGATATTGGCTCAGACAAAGATATCCCCATTGCATCATATGGAAAGTCTAATTTAGCTAGGTTTAAAGAAATCTATCGCAATGGTTTATCAGAGCGATATGGAAGAATGATGCAAGCTATTTCAGGGGTGCATTATAACTACTCAGTTCCAGATGCTATATGGGAAAATGAATTGTTTAAAAACATAGATATTGATCCTAAAGAGACTCGTTCTGCAGCATATTTTAATATGATGAGAAATGTTTATAGAATGAATTGGCTTGTTTTCTATTTATTTGGTGCATCACCAGTTATTACTAAGAATTTCTTGACTCAAGATTCCAAGACATTCAAAAAGCTTGATAAAAAAACACTATATTTGCCTTATTCAACCTCACTCAGGATGAGTAATTATGGTTATCAGAATGCTCGTAGAAAAAAATTAGAAGTATCGATTGACTCAATGGCCCAATATATCTCAGATCTTAGGAAAGCGACCAATACAACTCATGAAGAGTTTAGAAATATACAAACAAAAAATTCTAATCTCCATGCTCAAATCAATGAAAATATTTTACAGATTGATGATGAATACTACGCCATTGCTAGGGCAAAAAGTAAGATTTTCTCAGATCAAAGTACAACATCGAAGTTAAACCAAGGCGGCGTTGATTTTATTGAGCTACGATCTTTGGATATCGATCCATTCAGCAGAACAGGCATTAAAGAAGAAACAACATTATTTTTAGAAGTGCTCCTGACGTACTGTTTTGTCAAACAGGATCAGCTTTTTTCATCTGAAGAGATAGAAAACATTAATCACAATGACTCATTGGTCGCAAAAACGGGCAGAAAGCCCAATCTTGAACTCATAAGAAACGGAAAAAAAATAAGTCTGAGTGCTTGGGGGAACCAGATAATGGGAAACCTATACCCGATTGCAGCTATTCTGGATTGCGAGGGAGCCAAATATTCAATCGCCATAGATAATGCAAAAGAAAAAATTAATAACCCTGACCAGACAGTATCTGCACAAATACTAGAATTATTAAGCTCTAATAATGCCAGTTTCTTGGAATTAGGCATGAGTATTGGTAAGGAGCATAAGGACTACTTCTTGGAAAGTAAGAAATCTACAAATCAATCATGGGACCTATTGGAAAAAGAAGCAAAGGAATCAATTGCAGAACAAGAAACCCTCGAAAAAAATGACAGCCTATCGTTTGAATCATACGTAGAGAATTACTTTAAGCCATAGTGTTTGTATTGCCACATAATGGTGTATAATTTTTTTCTAATATATTTGTTTAAGTTTTTTATTATTTTTTTGAGAAATAAGTTGATATGCATAAGAAATTAAAATTAATCTTTTTCCTAATTCTTCTCTCAAGTTTCCAGTCTCATGGGCAAATTAATGAGCTTTCTATGCTGGGGCTGGGAATAGACACGGATGATTTTACGCAGGCTTACAAGCCAGAAACAGATGATACATTCAGAGAATCGGAAAAACCTAAAAAAGAGATCAATGAAGAAACTCAAAGAGAAAAATTCAAAGATAGTAACTATGGATATTCTGGCGGAGAAAGCTTTAATAACCCGCCACAGAGCAAACTTTCTGAAGAGGCACTCGAGTATTTTGGTTATAGTTATTTTCTTAACGGCCCAGATGCTTTTTTCTCTCAAGCAAATGTCCCTGTATCTCCCAATTATCTAATTGGCCCAGATGATACTGTTAACATCATTCTGTATGGAAATAAAAATAAAACTTACGAATTGAGAGTTAGTCGTGATGGCAATATATTTTTCCCTGAAATCGGCCCCCTCTCAGTTGCTGGACTGAGCTTTGGAGATATGCAGAATCTGATTAAGACAACCATCGCCTCACAATTACTTGGGACACAAGTTAGCCTTACGTTAGGATCATTGAGAACCATTGACGTGTTTATATTGGGTGCAGCAAATAAGCCAGGAGTGTATAGCATAAGCGCATTATCAAATATAACTAATGCAATATTTGAAAGTGGAGGTGTAGATATCTCTGGATCTTTAAGAGACATCAAGCTTAAAAGAAACGGTGAAACAATAGTCCATTTTGATCTCTATGATCTTTTTCTCAATGGTGATACTTCTAATGACAGCAGATTAATGCATGGTGACGTTATATTTATTGAACCAATAGGGAAAACCGCAGGAGTCAGAGGAGAGGTTAATCGACCATCAATTTATGAATTAAAAGATGGTGAAAACCTTAATCAACTCCTCAGATTTGCAGGAAGCATGAAACCAAAGGCCAACAAGTCAAATGTAGACCTAACCAGAATAAATCAGTCTAGAAACTCATTTGAGCTTATCAAATTAGATTTAGAGTCTAGTGATGAGATGAGCTTAAATAATGGTGATATAGTCAATGTTTATCCTATCAATGACAAAATAAGAAATGCAGTTTTAGTTACAGGCCATGCGCTTCAATCAGGTTTCTATCCATGGAATGAGAATATGAGGATTCTAGATTTATTTCGAGATTCCGACGCGTTGTTAGAAATGACGGATTTAAATTATGTTCTTATTAAGAGAATAAATAAATCAAACCAGAAATATTTCTTTAGACAAGTTGATCTTCAGGAAGCCTTTAGAGGAACTCCTTCTGAAAACATAAAACTTTATGATAAAGATGAGATACTTCTTCTTCCATCTTTGCTATCAACGAGCTTGATTACTACAAAAATAGTTAAAGATGCCTCATTAGACGATCCAGAATTGGAGGGATTATCAATTGAAGAAGAATGGACCTCTCAAACTTATCTAAGAAAATCCCTGCAGAACAGAAAATCAACTAAAGATAAGCAATTTACCCTGAGTAAAATGTCCAGTGAAAGCACAGATGAAAAATTACCTGAAGATGATGAAGTAATAGAATCAGACTATTATGAGTACTCAATATATAACTATTGTAATGTACCAAGAAGACTGGTTTTTGAATTGGAAGATAGAGAGACTGAAGATCCAAATGAAGAAGTTAAAGATTTAGATTTATCTTTAAGAATAACAGAGGAATGTAGAAAGCAGTTGCTGGATCCAATGTTGACTATTGCCAAAAGAGATAATTCCCCAGATAAACTCAGCACAATAAATGTTTATGGGGGTGTCCACTTCCCAGGAGTGTATCCATATACAAAAGAAATGAACCTATTAGATGCAATAAAAGCCTCTGGAGGAGCATTGGATGGAATATATGATACTGAGGTGGAGCTAATTAGAAGAGACAATATAGGCAATAAGTTCATAGCAACAGATTCATATGTCTCGATAAATCAGGCAGAGAAGACTGATCTATCAAAAATGGACATTGTTACTGTTAAGAAACTAACAAATATAATCAGAACAGTGGAAATTTCTGGAGAAGTCCACTTCCCTGGTATCTATCCAATCTCAGAAAACCAAAGTCTATCAGAATTGATAGTTAGAGCAGGCGGGCCTACTGTGAATTCAGATGTAAATGCTGCTGTTTTTCTAAGGGATAAGCTAAGAGAGGCTGAAATAAAAAGAATTGAAAAAGCTAAAGGTGAACTTCAAAGAAAACTCATTTTAGCAAGCCAATCAACAGATGTTGGCGCAAGCGCCTTGGATAGCGAGCAAATAGACCAAGTATCAAGTTTGCTTCAGCCCACAGAAGAGGATTTAGAATCACTTGGAAGATTAGTAATTGATTTAGATAAAATTATTTCTTCTTCATCCTATGATCTCAAACTGGAAGATGGAGACAGGCTTCATATTCCTAAGAAGCAGCAGACCGTATCAGTGATCGGAGAGGTATTTGTGCCTAATAACCATATTTATGATAGTGAGATAAGCCTAAGTGAATATATTAAACTTAGTGGGGGTTACACAGATTTTGCAGATGAATCATCACTATATGTCATTAAATCTGACGGAAGCATTCTGTCTCCCTCTGATATATCATCAGGATTTTTCAGGAGAAATAATAATATTGAACCAGGAGACACGCTGGTTGTTCCTATAGAAGTGGATTCATTCTCTTCGCTAAGAGCAGCAACTGAAATTACACAGATAATATACCAAATGGCTATTGCAGCCGCGGCTGTCAATAGTTTTTAGTTTCAAACACACTTCCCGGATAGTAAGTGAATACAGAGAGTCATGATAAGCCTCAGTGGTTTTTAATCTATACAAAGCCACATCAAGAAGAAAGAGCCAAAGAGAATCTTGAGAACCAAGGCAATGAAGCATTCTTACCAATGATAGCCTCAGAAGACACAAAACAACCCCAGTCATTTTCTTTAAAGCCAATGTTTCCAAGATATCTATTCACTAAAATCATAGTAGAGAACAACAACTGGACGCACATTAAATCAACAAGAGGGGTGAGTCATATCGTTGTGTTTGGTGAAAATCTTACAAAAGTTCCTAATTCAGTGATCGACTATTTGAAAAGTAAAGTTGATGACAATGATGTTCTCAAACTACAGACCACAAGAAAAACATTTCAAAAAGGTGACGAGCTGGTCATCAAACAAGGGGTTTTTCAAGGCAAGGATGCAACATTTTTATCCATGAGCGGCAAAGAGAGGGTGAGAGTATTGCTGAGGTTAATGAACCAAATCACGATTGCTGATATATCAGAGCAGAATTTAGAACGCAAAGCAATTGTTGAAACATTCAGTTTGTAGTTAGAAATGTACATTCAATATTACTTGTTCATGAACTGAACATCCAATATAATCAGGCGTGTTCACACAATGAACGCAACATATGAGAGCGACGAAAAAATTGGATTTAATAACTAATCCCTGCGGTAGCTATATCAAATGAAACTGAACCAAATTGATAACGAGTATACGCTTCTGAAGTTGCTAAAAGATAATCCAGAGATGACCCAACGTCAGCTTTCTAAAGAATTGGGCTTAAGCTTAGGCAAAACAAACTATCTGATACGTGCGCTCACCGACAAAGGTTGGGTGAAACTCACTAATTTTAGACACTCGAATAATAAAATAGGCTACCTTTACGTAATAACCCCCAAAGGCATAACTGAAAAAGGAATCCTTACAAAAAACTTTTTGGAGAGAAAATCTGCTGAATACTTTAAACTTAAAAATGAAATTGAGATTCTTAAAAAAGAACTATGAGAGAGACAAAGAACATGCAGGAAAATGAGCCTTACTTTGATGATGAGATTGATTTGAGAGAGCTTTTTAATGTCCTATGGACGGCAAAAAAGCTCATCATTCTAATCACTGCTATTTTTGCCATTGGTTCGATAACTTACTCTCTTTCGCTTACCAATTATTACAAATCAGAGTCCTTATTGATTGTAAGAAGTGCCTCTGAGACTGAAGGTTTGTCAAAATTTGGCGGCTTGGCGGCTATGGCGGGTGTGAAACTCCCATCATCAGGAGACGATAAAGCAGCCCAGACGATAGAGCTAATAAAATCCAGAAAATTTGTGAAGCACCTAATGACGTTTGACGATGTTCTGCCTTCAATCATGGCTGCAAAAACTTATAACAGTGGCTCTCAAGAGTTATTATTTGATCAAGAGTTATACGATTCAGAAACCAAGACATGGAAGAGCAAACCTAAAAAAAATGGTCCAATAATCCCATCATACTTAAAAGCCCACAAGGCATACAAGAGCATGATGTCAATTTCTCAAGAGGACACAACCGGTTTTATTTCAATAAAGATTGAGCATATATCGCCTCTTTTTGCTAAAGAATTATTGGACCTAATCATCCGAGAATCCAATGAGCTCTTACGTAAAAAGGACATGGAAGAATCCAAGCAAGGTTTAGGGTATTTAACATCTGAGTTATCAAAAACCCCCTTTGTTGAAATCAAAGGGTCAATCAATGCCTTAATAGAGGCCCAACTGGAAACGCAGATGCTGGCTCAAATCCATCAAGATTATATGTTAATCGAGATAGAACCTCCTTTTATCCCTGAAGAAAAATCAAAGCCAAGTAGATCTATCATCTGTGTTTTAGGCACAATGCTCGGTGGTATGTTAAGCGTTCTTATCGTTTTAATCAGGCATTACTACTTTGCAGAAGAGGAACAAGCAGTCGAATAAGTATCTGAGATACGATAATGGCTATTGTCGTATCATTTCTGTGTGCGTATTTCTTTAAGCTTAACCGTTGTCGACTGCCGAGGGTGACTGCATTTTACAAAAATTAACTTAAATTAGAAAATTTAATAATGATCAAAAAACTTTGGCGACACTTAACTAAAAAGCGCAGGACTCAATTAGTATTGTTATTAATTTTAATGCTTGTAGCCTCTATCATGGAAATCGTGAGCATTGGCGCTGTTGTACCATTTTTAGGTGCTTTAACCTCGCCTGAAACAGTTTTTAAATATGAACTGCTTCAGCCAATAATTGAAAGGTTGGAAATCACAGAGGCCAATCAACTCGTTTTACCATTAACCACCATCTTCATAATGGCGACACTTACTGCCGCTGCTGTTCGCTTGACTCTACTTTATTCTTTAACAAAATTTTCGTACGCTGTGGGCGCTGATATTAGTATTGATGTATATAGACGAACTTTGTACCAGGATTATTCGATTCATATATCACGTAATAGTAGTGAAATTATCAACGGTATTATTAACAAAACAAACATCGTTATAGGCGGGATTCTAGCACCAACAATGAACTTTATTAGTTCAATGTTTATAATGGTCGGTATCATAACGATGTTATTCATCGTTAACCCATTCGTTGCTTTAATTTCATTTTCCGTTGTTTCATTTTTTTATTTAATAATCACTTTGGTTGCCAGAAAATATTGGGACAGAAATAGTGGTGTAATAGCAAAGACAACAACACAAATGGTTAAATCGTTGCAAGAAGGTTTAGGTGGGATTCGCGATGTCCTAATTGATGGCACGCAGGAATTTTATTGTGAACTCTACCGGAATGCTGATTTATCTTTTCGAAAAGCCTCCGCTAGCAATATCTTCATTGGACAGAGCCCACGATATATGATGGAGGCAATTGGCATGGTTTTAATTGGAGTGCTGGCTTACACCTTAACGCTAGAAGATGGAGGATTAGTTGCAGCTATTCCTACCTTAGGGGCGTTAGCGATTGGAGCTCAAAAATTACTTCCGACGCTGCAGCAAGCATTTGCGTCCATTAGTGCGATAAATGGTTCAAAGGACTCTTTCAATGATGTGATATTTTTACTCGATCAACCGTTGCCACTGATAGAGAACCGTAACTTCAACAAAAACGTTGTTCCATTTAAGGAAAGCATTATTTTCAAGAATGTAAGCTTTAGATATACAGACGACACACCTTGGATATTGAAGAATGTAAATTTAAGCTTTAGGCGCGGCGAGAAAATTGGAATAGTTGGAGTTACAGGTAGCGGTAAAAGTACGTTGTTAGATATTTTAATGGGTCTTCTTGCCCCAACGTCAGGAGAATTATTAATTGATGGTGTCGCTGTTGTAAAAGGGAATAGAGGCCATTGGCAAGCACACATTTCTCACGTGTCGCAAACTATTTATCTGGCGGATAGCGCTATCCAAGAAAATATAGCCTTTGGCGTTGTGCCAGAGGAAATTCAAGAATCTAGAGTTATCTTAGCGGCACAACAGGCAGAAATTGCAGAAACGATTAATGGTTTAAAGAACAAATACAAAGCTTCTGTTGGAGAGAGAGGTGTTCAACTTTCTGGTGGCCAAAGACAACGAGTTGGTATTGCTCGGGCCCTGTATAAAGACAGCGATCTTATTATTTTTGACGAAGCCACTAGTGCGTTAGATAATCAAACAGAACAGAAAATAATGAAACAAATTGGCCAAATGAACAAAAAACAGACAATGTTTTTTATAGCTCATAGACTGACAACTTTAAAACACTGCGACACTATACTCAGGATAAATGAAGATTTTACGATTGATGAAATTCGTTATGAGGATTTAGAAACATAACGGTTTTTTGAATAGTTAGGTTTTTGACAGTAATGTAATGAGTCAAATTAAACTATCGGTATGATATTTTTTTAGATATTAAGGCGACAGGTATGCTTAATATTACCTTGGTTTATTATTTCCGATGTTTCTGAACCAAGATCTTCCAATACCTACTATAAAATGACTTGTGGTCAGCAAAGAGAAAAATAAAATGTTAAAAAACTCAATAATATTAGTTACAGGTGGTACCGGTTCTCTTGGGCATGCATTCATACCTATGACTTTAGAGAAATATAATCCTAAAAAAATCATAATTTTCTCTCGTGACGAAATGAAACAGTGGGAAATGGCGAAATTATTTAAAAATGATCCTAGGGTGCGTTTTTTGATTGGTGATGTGCGAGATAAGGATCGGCTTTACCGAGCCTTACATGGTGTTGATTATGTTGTTCATGCCGCGGCCAGTAAAATTGTTGCAACAGCAGAATACGATCCATTTGAATGTGTCAAAACTAACGTTTTTGGTGCTATGAATCTCATTGATGCTTGCATTGATAAGGGCGTTAAGAAGATTGTCGCTCTCTCTACTGACAAGGCTAGCAGTCCTGCTAACTTGTATGGTGCCACAAAGTTAACATCAGATAGACTGTTTGTCTCCGGTAATTCATATGCTGGTGTACACTCTACTGCTTTTGCCGTTGTGCGGTATGGCAATGTAATGGGTTCTCGTGGTTCGGTGATTCCGTTTTTTATGTCAATTGCTCAAGATGGAATATTACCCGTAACAGATAATAGAATGACTCGATTTATGATTTCAGTAGAACAAGGTGTAGAGTTGATCTGGCATGCTTTTGAAGATATGAAAGGTGGTGAGATATATGTTAAAAAAATCCCATCTATGAAGGTCACTGATGTCGCTCTAGCAGTAAATAAAGAGGCTAGGCAAGAAGAAGTTGGGGTTCGACCTGGTGAGAAGTTACACGAGCAAATGATCGGTCTAGAGGATGCACCCTACACTTATGAATACCCTGAACATTTCAAAATACTGCCGTCCATTCATGGGTGGCATAACGATGAGGAGAGAATAGGGCCTGGTATAAAAGTGGATTCGGACTTTACTTATCGTTCCGATAATAATCTAAAGTGGATGAAAATATCTGAACTCCAGCGATGGATAGAACAAAATAAAAAAAAATAGGGCAGGTTCAATAGTGATTCCATATGGAAAGCAAGATATTAATCAAGCGGATATTGATTCGGTTGTTAATATATTAAAATCAGACTTTTTAACTCAAGGACCACAAATTCCCTTATTTGAAAAATATGTTTCTGATTACTGTGGAGCAAGTTCTGCTGTGGCAGTTAATAGCGCAACTTCTGCATTACACATTGCATGCTTAGCCTTGGGTCTGGGCAAGGGTGATTGGTTGTGGACCAGTCCCAATACTTTTGTAGCCTCTGCTAATTGTGGTTTGTATTGTGGTGCTAACGTCGATTTTGTTGATATTGATCCCAAGACGTATAACCTATGTGCTGAAGAACTCGAAAAGAAATTAATTCAGGCTAGGAAAGACAATAATCTCCCGAAGATTGTCATTCCTGTGCATTTTGCAGGGCAATCTTGCAATATGGAAAAAATTAGCTCTTTGAGCAAAGAATATGGATTTAGCGTTATTGAAGACGCCTCTCATGCCATTGGAGGTAGATACCAAGGTAAATCTATTGGGTGTTGTCAATATTCGGATATTACAGTTTTTAGCTTTCATCCAGTTAAAATCATCACCACAGCAGAAGGTGGTTTAGCAACCACTAATGATGTCTCAATAGCTGACAAAATGAAATCACTACGAAGTCATGGAATAACCCGTGATACAAGTCTAATGACATCAGTATCTGAAGGGGATTGGTACTATCAACAGATAGACTTGGGATTTAATTATCGGATGACTGAACTGCAGGCAGCTCTTGGACTATCGCAGATGAAACGTCTGGACGAATTTGTAGCTAGGCGCCACGAATGCCAAGAGTACTATGATGAATTGTTATACAGTGTGCCGATAGTCACTCCATTTCAAAGCCCAGATTGTTACTCCGCCCTGCACCTATATCCAATTCTATTAGATCAAGGTCAAGTCAACAAATCACGCCAGCAGGTATTTAAAGAACTGAGAGCGAGTGGAATCGGTGTAAATGTGCATTACATTCCGGTCCACATGCAGCCGTATTATAAAGAGGGAGGTTTTAAAAAAGGTGATTTCCCAAAGTCTGAAAACTACTATAAAAGTGTAATTAGTATTCCGTTATTTCAATCCTTAACAAAAGAGATGCAAGATGAAGTTATTGGGACATTGAAGAGTATTTTGGAATGAGATTATGTGTTATTCCAGCGCGAGGAGGGAGCAAGCGAATACCTCGTAAAAATATCAAAGAATTTTTCGGCCAACCAATAATTTCCTACTCAATCAAAGTTGCCATTGCTTCAAAATGTTTTGACAGGGTTATTGTGTCAACTGATGACGCTGAAATAGCTGAAGTTGCTAAATCGTTTGGTGCCGATATTCCTTTTATGCGTTCAAAGCAACTGTCTGATGATTACGTAGGAACAGGATCAGTTACTAAACATGCAATAGAGTGGTTTGAATCGCAAGGACAGGCCGTATCCGACGTATGCTGTCTTTATGCGACAGCACCATTTGTACAGGCAGGCGCAATAAATAAAGCCTATCAGCAAATGACGCTAGAAAAAGCGGATTACTGTTTTACGGTGACAAACTTTGTATTCCC
>CEUA01018146.1_pt1 | contig 15444 bp, 14 predicted proteins | sample 361541 | NCBI WGS metagenome assembly CEUA01 (sample SAMEA2623079, study PRJEB7988) | marine metagenome | isolation source: saline water (ENVO:00002010), including
CCGGCCTCGGAGATTCCTTCCTGAAGCACCTGTCCAGAATCAGATTCTTTGTAGTTCAGCAGCATCTTATGATCGACTGGCGTATATTTCTGCCCCTTTGATGCGAATATTTCGAACTCGCTGAAGAGAGGATCCATTCCGAAGGTTCTTCCTTCGTCGGGAATGATGGGGACGACCTTGTCGCCTATCTCTGACTTCATTAGAGTCCTCAAAAGGCGAACGAAGGCCATGGTTGTTGAGACCTCTTGCCCCTCGGGTGTTCCTCCATCGAATGCTGAATATGTTTCCTCGCCTGGAAGATCTGAGGTGATGGTGATTGGTCTTCTCGAAGGCAGGTGTCCGCCAAGATTCTTTCTTCGTTCGAACAAGTAATCGATTTCATCCGAGTCTTCTTCAAGAGTGACAAATGGATTGTCCTCGAGTTTGGAATCATCCAAGTTAAGTCCAAGTGCGTCACGGTAAGAAACGAGGTCCTCGAGACTCATCTTTTTCTTCTGGTGTGTCGAGTTCCTTCCCTCGAATGAGTCGATCCCCCAGCCCTTTACGGTATGTGCTAGGATTACAGCAGGTCCATTGGCAGAAAGGGCTGCTTGGTATGCTGAATATACCTTGATTGGGTCGTGACCTCCTCTGGTTAGTTCCTCGATTTCTGTGTCGGAGATAGAGGTTCCCAACGCTTGGAGTGCTTCGCTCCCGGAGAACAGTTCATCCCGAAACTCACTAGGGGCGAGGGTACTCAGACGTTGCCAGTCCCCATCTGTGATTGTCTCCATCCTGTTCAACAGCTCACCGTTTGAATCAAGTTGGAACACTCGATCCCATCCAGAGCCCCAGATGACTTTGATTACAGTCCATCCAGCACCTCGATATAGCCCCTCCAGCTCTTGGATAATATTGGAGTTCCCTCGAACTGGGCCATCCAATCTTTGAAGATTGCAATTGACCACAACAACCAGATTATCCAACTGTTCTCTACCGGCTACTGCTATGGAGGCGATTGCCTCGGGTTCGTCCATCTCCCCATCGCCAAGAAATGCAAAAACACGACTCTCAGAGGTATCGGCTAGATTTCGCTGGTGGAGGTACTTCCAGAATCTGGCCTGCATTACTGCACCTAGTGGCCCAAGGCCCATGGAGACTGTTGGGTACTCCCAGAATTCTGGCATTAGACGAGGGTGCGGGTATGAAGACAGGCCGTCTTCGAAGGCTTCCTGACGGAAGTTTGAGATTTGATCAACAGTAATCCGTCCCTCTAGGAATGCTCGAGAGTAGATTCCTGGACTAGCATGACCTTGGATGTAGAGAGCATCTCCTATGCCATTGTGGTCCTTTCCTCTGAAGACATGATTGAAGCCGACCTCGTACAAAGTTGAGCTCGAGGCATAAGTGGAAATATGGCCGCCAATTCCATCCATCCTTCTGTTTGCATCAGAGACCATTGCTGCTGCGTTCCAGAGAACGTGATTCTGGATTTCCTTCTCAATTCCCAGATTTCCAGGATATGGTTTTTGCTGTTCGATGGAAATTGAGTTCAGATATGGTGTCCTTGTGGTGGAAATATCGATACCAAGAGCTGTTGCCTCTGACAATAGTTCCTGAAGGAGGAGTCGGGCTCTGGAACTTCCAGAGGAGGAGGTCAACGTCCTCAATGACTCGAGCCACTCATCGGTCTCTTCGGGGTCCATATCAGGGAGGGTCTGGCGAGGTTTGGTTGGAGACATGTCTGCACTACTGCCCCGCAGGGCAGAATCACCAGCCAAGGCGTGTTTTTTGAATGGGTCGACGTTCTAATCTGCTCAAAGAGGGGATGGACCCGGTCCGAGTTCGATGAGATGGCACTCGTGCATTGTCCTAACTCCGGCTACTGTAATTGCGGAATCGCCCGACACGCATCTCTCTCCCTTCCACTTCCTGACGGTTCTAACCACGGTCTTGGAACCTGGGGCGTTGTTGGGATCTACCTTCACCTCAACAATTAGTTCTCCGACCTGCCCCAACCAACCCAAAGCTGCATCAATGCTTCTTCGAGCGTAACCGTGCCGCTGCTCAGAGCTGCGTACCCAATATCCCAAGTTCCATGTGGCCCTATTTGATCTAGTTACTCTATCGAAACCTATCAAGCCAATCACATAGCCATCCCAGGGGCGGATCATTATCCAATGATGGAGAAGTCCGGTGCGCCCTTTGCGCTCGGTATCCTCGATAAAATCCTCTAACTGTGGCCTAATTTCTTTATCTGGATTAATCCAAGGCATGGCCCTGATTACATCTGGCCAAGTCTCCTCAAATGCCTCGACAATGTCGGTAATGTGTGTCTTGGATGCTGGCCTAAGCACTAGGCCTTCGTCGACCCTGATTGACGAGGTTGCCCTCCTGTGCATTATTTTCGGGGACGGGCTCCAGCGCATCAGTCCTGCGTATCAGGACTTGGTTATGAAGTCAGTTTCTCCTTTGCTCGAGCAATATCTGGGTCTTCTGGATTGGTTTCGTAGGCTGATTCAACCATCCTTTGTGCCTCAGTATTCCTTCCAATTGACATTAGTAGCTTACCGACGGAGTAGATCAAAGAAGGCCTATTCCCCAAGTGAGGGCCGACTTCGTCGAGGAGGACGGTTGTCTGGGCTTTATTCTGGTCTTTTGCAGACCTGAAGGCTGCCTGAAGCTGTTTGATAATTTCCGGAACTGGCCATTCGTCTTGTTGCTGCCAGGGCCAGAAAGAGGTAGTTGTCTGGTGCGGGATGTCAACAGGTTCCTCTTCTACGAGTTGGAGGATTGGTGCGGATGGGATCTGAACGGGTATTTCGATAGGTTCAGGCTCCTTTTCCTCGTGAATCGGAGTTGCAGCAAGTTTCGGGATTGGGATCGAAGGGGCTGGTGGAATTTGGGGCGTATTGTTTGGCGGTGAGTCCACTCTTGCAAAGGCTTCCTCAAATTCATCTACCTTTCCATCCCCATCGAAGTCATCATCATCTATACTCACAACTTCTCTGGATGGTGAACCCTTTTCGTTAGCCTCGATAATCTCGTTGGATTCCAGCGGTTGTGTGAAATCTGGAGTCTCGGCATTTGGTTGGATTAACTCGATTGTTCTGTGATCCAGTTTCTCTTCCTCTTCTATCGGGCTTCTGGGTACTTCGAATTTCTGAACGAATTGCGGGATATCATCTGCAGTTAGTTCATACTCCTCATCTATTTCTTCGGTAGGTGGGATAAACGAGTCGAAATCTGGTTTCCTATCTAATTGGACTTCTTCATCATCGCCATATTGCGAGACCTCTACGGTTAAGTCATCAAATGCAAATGAAGGAGTGGTGGGTTCATTTTCCTCTTCGTCCTCTTCAATCTCGCTCATCAGCTGATCCAATAAGTCCGTGGACTCGTCTTCTCCAAGTCCTGAACTCTGCTGAAAAGAAGGACGGTCTATCTGGTAGAAGCATCGTGTGCAAACCTTGGTCCCCTCCTGGTTCAAGTGTTGACATGACGGGCAGGGCGTGCCCTTGGAGTTAGAATTACTCCATGACTTGAATCTGTCAAATACCAATCCCGTCCCCCCAGTATTTCCTTTCGGCAGTGGTGAACGTATAATTCTCACTGGGAATGGTTTGTTTTGATGTAAGTAGGACTCGTCAAGTAACCGTGATAGGGACAGGGTGAGACGGGTATTCGTGGGCGACTCTGAGAAAACGGTTCCAAGTGGCTTCAAAAGAAGCCAGGACCATCACGAAGCTTACCTGCGTCTAATTCGATGGGAGTTAGATGATGAATTGGCGATGACCGAGGAGAGGCTGAGGAATTGGTCGGAAAAGAAGTTGGAAGCGAATGGAATTGCCCTGTTCGGATTGAGCGCTAAGACAGATGGTTGGTTATTCGGTCAGAGAATAATTAGGCTTCGAAGAGGCGTGGGTAAACAACTTGGCTCCCATCGGTTCAGGCAGGGTGACATAGTTTTGCTAAGCAGAGGGAGTCCACTGACCGAGAAGCCGATTGAAGCCATAGTGAGCAATAGGAGCAGGGACTCGATCCGAATAGTGCTACCCGAGGCACCTCAGGGCCTGCGAAAGGGGACATGGAGGATCGATAGAGGAGCCAATCGTGTTGCATTTGACAGGATGAGGGATGCTCTGAATTCTATCTTCGAGGAAGATGGAAGTGCCCCTCTGAGAGAGTTGCTTCTAGGCCTAGTTCATGACCCCGTCGGAACTGCTTCGCTAGTTCCAGAGCTAGGAGGGGTGAGGCAAAAAAGGGCCACACTTCCAAGTGATATGAATAAGGCTCAGAGGGATGCTGCAGAGAGTGCGATAAATAGTAGGCTGACACTGATTCAGGGCCCTCCTGGAACCGGTAAGACTCACACTGCAGTTAGAATCCTCGAGAACTGGTCTATACTAGATACTGGAACAGTTCTTGCAGTAGCGGACTCAAATGTGGCGGTTGACAACTTATTGGAGGGATTGCTAGAGAGGGGAGTTAGGGCAGTTAGATTGGGGCAACCAGTGAAGGTAAGAGAGAATCTGAGAAACGCAACAATGGATGCTAGGATGGAAAGTCACGAGTTGAATAGGGATCTTGTGGAAGAGATTGAGAGGAATGAAAAATTGTCAAGGAGGATTAAGGGCATGAGGGGGGGGAAGGAAAAGGGACTAGCACACAGGGACCTTAGCAGGGGGTGGAAGGAAGTGAAAAGGCTCGAAAGGCAAATTCGGGATGACATTCTAGATAGGGCTCAGGTTCTTTGTTGCACTTGCATTGGTTCTGGACATGAGTTGCTCGATGGGCGAAGGTTTTCACGGGTTCTAATTGATGAGGCGACTCAGGCCACTGAACCTGCCACATTGGTGCCCATTGTGAAAGGGGCCAGACAGGTCGTATTGGTCGGTGATCACAAACAACTTCCTCCGACCGTGATTTCTCGGAGGGCTGAGAATGGAGGATTGAGTAGGTCTCTATTCGAACGACTGGTGGACATGGGAATCAAGCCTCTACTGCTTAGCACTCAGTATAGGATGCATCCATCAATTTCTGAGTTTCCAAACTCTCATTTCTACGGAGGAATGCTAGAGGATGGGGTGGATGAGTCTGAGAGAGAGGCCCCCCCTGGAATGCTTTGGCCCGATTGGGACTCGCCGTTAGCGTTCCTCCCGATCGATGGCGATGAGTTGCTCTCCCCCGATGGAGCATCGAAGGAGAATGCAGCAGAGGCATCATGGGTAGTGAAAATACTAATCGGGTTTGTGGACGATGGTGGACTTGAGTTAACGGACATTGGCATAGTCACGCCATACGCTGGACAAGTTAGGGCGATTAGGGATATGCTTCCAGAGTCGATGCAGGGAATCGAGGTTAGGACTGTTGACGGATATCAAGGAAGAGAGAAGGATGTGATTATCTTCTCTTGTGTGAGGTCTAACTCGGATGGAAATGTCGGTTTCCTCTCCGATAGGAGAAGGCTTAACGTGGCACTTACCAGATCGAAGCGTGGTCTTGTGGTAGTTGGAAACCCAGATACGTTGAGGCATGATGAGAATTGGAAATCGTGGATTGAGCATGTGAGGAGTCGTAAACTTGAGGCATGGCATCTCCTGGGTACTGCATGAGGTGCATGGATGAACGATCATGACTCTCCAATCTCCATTCATGGTGGAGGGACGCTTGCGAAGGCAATAGTTTCCCAGGAGAATGACCATTGGTCGGTCCCAGATGGCTCAATTCTGGCCTCTTGGGCTAGGAGGATGGTTGCCTTCGTTATTGATGTCACGATCGTATACTCGGTTCTGAACCTGTCAACAGGGGGGATGATCGCTAATGCACTGAACGTGGGGCTATGGGCATCATCTGATTTTCACTACTCTGTTGCATTCGCTGCCATATTGCTTGCCAGTCACTGGCTATACTGGAGAGTAACTGGTTTGGCTTTCTCAAGATCTCTTGGTCAGAAGTTGCTTGGGATCGCGATTGTGAAGGACAATGGAGATGCGGTGACCAGTGAAATGTGGGACAAGAGAGCAGTGGGGAAACTACTGTATCTAATTCCCGTATTGAACCTCTACTTCGGCATCTATGAGTTGGCTAGAATCTCACAGAGGCACACTCATCAGTCAAATCTTGACCTTCGGGTGGGTACAATTGTTGCGCATTCTGCTTCCCTGCCTCCCGGTAGTAGAAGGCATATCAGATAACGGTGGAAGCATGGACGATGTCGTAGAGTGGGCGCGTTCTGGGAGGTGCGTTGTCTATCCCACTTCCACACTTCCTGCTCTTGGTTGCATTCCTGAACCGAGTGCTCTAGATGTGTTGTTTGAGATAAAGGGCAGACCTAGTACTGCGCCTGTGAGTCTAGGAGTGGCCGATCTTAGCCAAGCTAGTAAGATTGTGGAGATAACGGATGATGTACAAGAAATACTGGACTCCTTTCCAGAAGGGTCCCTAACCATAGTTCTCAGTCCGATAGATGAGATGGACTTTCGTCTGGGATCAAGGGGTGTTGCTGTTCGTGTGGTCTCGGACCCAAGGGCTAGAGAACTGCTGCTCAAGACCGGCCCATTGACCGCCACCAGTGCAAACCATACAGGTCAAGAGCCCCTGCTGGATTGCATTAAAGCCGCAGATTCTCTATGTACCTCGGAACATACTGTATTGGGGGCTGATGGGATTTGTCATGGGGGTCTACCCAGTACTTTGATAGCATGGCATACGGTCTGCGATTCGCCTGAGTCACTAGGGATAGAGGTAATTAGAGAAGGGAAGGTCAGTACCGAGGAGGTTTTAGCATGGTGGAAGAGGAGGACCTGAAGCAATGGAGAGACGCAGGTCATGTTGCTAGAAGGACGCTAGAAGGAATCAAGGGGGAGATTGTTGCTGGTAAGCAGTGGTCCGAAGTCATAGACTCTGCTGAGAGGTTCATCAGAAGGCATGGAGGGAAGGCGGCCTTCCCCGTGACAATCTCAGTTAACGATATGGCCGCCCACTATACGACGAATACAGAATTGACGCCCCCCGAGGGTTTTGAGGGGGAGATGGTTTTCCAGAACGGGGATCTTGTCAAACTGGATGTTGGAGTTCATATCAAAGGAGCATTGGGGGACAATGCGCTGACGATTGAGGTCGGAAACGGAGGAGAGCACACTGAGCAAATTAGAGCAGCAAAAGAGGCCAGAGATGCTGCGATAGAGAAGATGCACCCGGGCACTCCTTGGCATGTTATTGGAGAAGCCGCCCAGCAGGCATCTGTGGATGCTGGTTTTGAACCAATCAGAAATCTAAGTGGTCACAAGATGGAGAGGTGGAACCTGCACTCAGGCGTGTCGATACCCATGTACGCATGTGGTCCGAAGAGCCCTAGCTACAAAGGAGAAGTAGAAGCGGGAGGGGTGTATGCGGTGGAGCCGTTCAATACCACTGGAAAAAGTGGGATGATTGAAAATGTACCACCTGCTGATTCGTCCAACATTCTTCGAGTGACCGGGGATGTTAGGATTAGAAAGGCGCTATCAAAGGGTAAATTGAAGCCTCTTGGGGCAACTATGGCGAGATACATCGAAGAACGATACAACACCCTACCATTCGCAGAAAGGTGGGCTTCTCCATTGCTTAGCAAGCCGTTTCCGGAAGAAGATGATGAGTCACTTAAGAGGAAATGGAAGGCTCTTGTGAAGAAGTTGACCTCTATTAGGTTCCTTGAGGTATACAGTGCTCTGAGGGATGTCGATAGGGGCGATGTTGGACAATTCGAGCATACGGTTTTCATCACCGAAGGTGGCCCAGAGGTCCTTACCGTGGAATGAGTTTTCATAAAATCAGGAAAAACCTGCAAATTTCTAACAATGATTAACTATTGTCGCCTTTCTGGATCAGCCGTACAGGACGAAAGGTTCTCGCTGAGTGCATCCCATCCCCTCGCAATTATCTCTCTCCTGTACACCTAACTGACTCAGCCGGATGGCTCTATTCAGCATCATTTCTGATGGTTTCAGCAGTACCAAACATGGTTACTGCAATTATTGCCGCGAATATCAGTGACATTCCTCCAATCTGCTGAATTGATGGTTTCTCGGAGAGAATTATGACTCCCCAAAGAATTGTGAGAACGGGTTGGAGAAGGATGGCGAATGAAGTGTGCGCAGCTGGAAGTCTTGGTAGAGCGTATGTGATGGCGATCCACCCAATTACCTGGCAAGAGACAGTGAGCAGGATGATCCAACCGTGTCCAGGCCAAGTGAACGAGAAGTCAATTGGTTCTATGTCAAGTCTGGAGAGGGGCATTATTCCGACAATGAGAAGCCCCGTAGCTGCCCCCGCTGTAGCATCCAATTGAAGATTGACGGAAGGTGCTTGAATCCTATTCGAGAATCTGTAAAGGATGAGGAATGAAGAGTAGAATATAGCTGCAACTATCCCTCCCAAAACTCCCTTTATCGGATCGTCCCCATATGGTTCATCATCCCATATTCCGGAAATGAACATTAGACCGAGCATTACCATCGGGAGAGCGAAAATTATCATCCGATTGGGTCTTTCACCAAACATCCACCAACTGGCCAGTGTCACTATTACTACCTGGGAGTTGCCAATCAGAGTTGCGATTCCACTTCCAATGTAGTCAATTGCACTGTGATAACCGACGAAATCTATTGCTAGAAGCAAGCCTGCGGAAAAGGCGAGGCCTCGGTTCCTAATTCCTCTCGGGTCATCCCGATTCAAGTACCATACAAGGAAGATAAGAATGGGGAGGGCATACAACATCCGGAAGAACGCGCCTGTCACGGGAGGAGTGTCGGAACGAATATACAACAGGGGCGCGAATGAGAGAAGCATCGCTCCGAACAGAGCAATTAGCATGATTCGCCGGTCATCGGCAGGCGATGACATCCTATCCCTCACTCTGGAGTAAGAATCTTCTGAAGGTCACCAGACTGGTACATCTCTAGAACTATGTCTGAACCACCTATCAGCTCGCCGTTGATGAATACCTGAGGAATTGTCGGGAAATCAGACCACTCCTTCAATGCGGGTCTGGCTCTGGGATCAAGTAGGACATTTACGCAGGCATAAGTCTCCATACCTAGCTCTGCGATTACAGAGCTAAGGACCTGGGAGCCTCTTGCGGAGAATCCGCACTGAGGCTGTTCTGGAGTGCCCTTCATAAAAATCACAATTTTATTTTCGTCAACTACTTTTTGCAACTCTTCTGGTGTCCAGTCAAAACTCATCTCAATCACTCCTTTCTCGGTCTGCGGATATGCACCCCATAGAACTCATGCTCTTGACCATGTGGGTCGAAAGCCGTGTGAGTGGACGCTTCGGCTTGCTCAGGAGTCATGCACTTCAGATCTAGAGCATGGACAGTGTTGTTGGAAATATACTCCTTGAAGTGATTCAGTATTGGTTTCTGTCTCTGAAGTGGCAATACCCCTTCATAGCTTTCCGATGTAACTCTCACATGAAAGTGGTCACCAGAGCCGTGCAAATCGGTAGCTTCGACGACTGCATCGGGAACAACCTTGAGAATCTCTTGCTTCATCCACTCTACTGATACCATGGACAGCGGAAGTTGTGACTCGGATATAAATTAGATTTCGAGAGAGTTTGTAATTGAAGCCAAGTTCTCGCCGATTGATGCTTGATTATTGATAAGGCCTGAGCCAACCACTGCAACATCAATACCCCATCCCGCTACCAAAGCCGCATTGTGATCTTTTATTCCACCGTCGATCATCAGTTTTGTCTCTCTGCCACCATTTTCAATCTGAAAGTCGATAGCCTCACGAAGTGATCGAACCTTCTCCTCTACTTGGGGGATGAAAGATTGGCCGCCCTTTCCGGGGACTACTGACATAACCAGTACTAAATCAAGTTCAGATAGGAATGGAAGAATACCGTCGATGGGGGTATCGGGATTAATCACGCATCCGGATTTAACTCCTGATTCGTGCATTTCAGAAATCAGTTTTGGAAAATCCTCGACCGCCTCTAGGTGTGCAATCACCAAATCGACGCCTGCATTTGCATATTGCTCCCAGGTCTCCTCGGCATTTGTAATCATCAAGTGGCAATCAATGAAAACCTCAGGTCCAACTCTTTCTCGGACAGATTTGATCAATGCGGGTCCAAAGGTGATTGTGCGATTGACTACCCAGTTTCCATCCATGACGTCCATGTGCAACCAACCAATTCCAGCGTCAAGCGCCTCGTCGATGGTTTCACCCAACCTACAGAAGTCTGCGGTAAGTATGCTGGGTGTAATTTCCATTCTCCTCGTCGATTAGGAAGGGGTGCCGGTTCTCAATACCTTCTAATGTAAACTAATCAATAACACACATGTTGATAGGGTGGGTAACGACTCATCGAATTAGGTGGGATTATGGGCAAGGTTGTAGATACTGGTGACACAGACTTTGAAGTAACGACAAAGAGCGATGAGTGGGTGCTAGCCGATTTCTGGGCACCCTGGTGTGGACCGTGCAGAATGGTTAGCCCGATACTAACACAGATTGCTGAAGAAAGAGAGATTACAATTGCAAAGGTGAATACCGATGTCAATCCGCTCACTTCAGGGAAATTTGGCATTAGGGGCATTCCAGCACTGATTCTATTCAGGAATGGGGAGGTAGTAGATAGGATGACTGGAGCAATGCCCAAGCAGAGTATGGATTCCTGGCTAGACAGGCACATGTCCTAGTCTACTGCATTTTTCAGTTTTCTCAGTCTCTCTTCGAATGGCTTTCCAACATCCCTCAGTAGTCTTGATCTGAGAGCCTCGTGCAACCACATCCCTTCCTCTAACTCAAGCATTAATCCCCTCTCGATAAGTTGTGATGGAGGAGGCCCATCGATTTCTGCGGCAATTGCCAGTTTCTGCCAAGGAATCGGTCGTTCGGAGATTGCTAGAATTGAAAGGACCTCCCGATGCTCATCTGGTAGCACATTCAGAATTTCTTCGTCCAGGAATCTGAGCCAGTCCTCGTGTAGAGTCTGTCCGTACATTTCCAGTAATTCCACAGCGAGAGGGTGCCCTCCTGTTACTCTGTGAATCTCTGATGCAGCAGCGTTTTCTGGGACCTGTATCATTTCTATCCACGCTTCAATTTCTTCTGGGGAAAGCCCCGAAAGCGCCAATTCCGAAACCTTGTCTAGGGTGTGTACATATCGACGGTCATAGAAGGCTAGGCTTGTCCTGGATATCATCAATAGTCTTAGTTGGGTTTTCTCAGCGGTCTGAAGCAGGGCACCGAAGAGGTGGTCACCGCTGGTTCCGATATTGTGAACATCATCTAAGACTACGATAATTTGATCTGATTGATCTCCACCTTCAGTATCATTTATCTCATATTTACCATCCAACAAATGTGCTGTTAATCGTCTCCTAAATGCATCTATTTCTAGTCTAGCTGCAGGCTTGTAGGGAAGAGTCTCCAAGATATTGTAAGGGTCTTCCGATTCCTCGGTTATACCAATTCGATGAAGTAGGCTTGTTGCTATTCCAAGTGGAGAATCCCATGGCTGGCAGGGATAGTACATGGTCTTGAGATTTGGATTAGAACCCATCATCTCTGAAATCCAATGTGATGCTAGCGTTGTCTTTCCGCACCCGGCTATTCCAGAGATGACTAGAAGTGGCCTTTGGGAGTTGAACCAATTGTCCAAATCTCCCAACTCATCCTTTCTTCCATGGATTTTGCGTGTCTTTGGCGGATATGTATGATAGGTTGAATGGGCCCCAGTAAGAACAGTGGCTAATTCTGGCTGTGGTTTATCTTCGTTTCTTCTAACTAGTGCACCGAATCGGATGTCTCCAAAATTTAGGACTCCCTCGTGTTGAGCGTGCATCAGGATTTGAAGCAGGCTAAGTCCGGCATGCAACTTATTGGCGGCCTCGTCGGCTCTGATTTCCAGGACATTGCCATCCTTCGATCTTACCAGGACGTTCAGCGAACGTAGTTCAGAAATTCTCTCTCTAGCAAACTCTCTACCGTCTTCTGTTAGTTGCCATGTCTTTTGCCTACGGTTGTCACCTCTAACAGACCTACTGTGTTGAGAAATGAACCCTTGAGAAATCAGTTGTCTCATCGCTCTTGAGACGTTTGGAGGATGCAATGCGCAAGATTCTGCAATCCCAGAACGAGTTACCTCGGATGTGACTGTGTAGTGGTCGGCTTGGAAGTCCTGTTCCCAAAGATGGAGGACTATTCTATCAGAAACAGGCACATTGGGTCTTGAATCATGGCGTGCCACAGAAACAACGGTAGAGGGATATAGCATCAAGGTTAGGGACTAATGGCAGTAAATTTCTTAGTGCTGAAAATCGACCTTTCTAATCCTTCATCATCATCCTCAGTTCCTCGACTGAACGCTGTTCATCGAAGTAAACTACCTCCAGTGAGTCGAAGAGTTCAGTATCGCCAATTTTCTCCACCAATGGCAATATCTCACTATAGGTCTCTACAGCTTGCTTTTCGGTTTCATATGCCTCAGACAGCATCTCCTTGTAGTTCGAAGTATGGACAATTGGAGTGTCATCACGCTCTGTAATTGCTGTTCCATCTAGTTTCACAATAGCGGAACGGACGGTTGCTGCATGAGTGACCGATTCGGTCACCTCGTTGTTGAAATGGTCGGTTAGATGAAGCCTGTGAATCCCAGAAACATACGCCGCGTAATGCGAATACAATGCTATTGCCCTGAGTTCCCATGCAAGTGCTCTATTCAGGGCATCTACAAGTTCCTTCTCCGTCATGCCTTCTGCCTCGGTGTTTGATTGGCGGCGGGTCATATCAACGCTCGCTTTTGGAGAAGTTCCGGATTAGCCGTAACATATGTGTCTTGGTCCTCTTTGGGAGGGTCATGGATGCATACGAAGAACTTCTGGCGAGACTGAAAGATATTGACTTGATTGGTCAGATTGGGAGTCTTCTAAGCTGGGATCAGGAGGTTTTGATGCCCCCAAAGGCCGCACCATTGAGAGCAGAGCAGCTTGCATGGATCTCTAAGACCTCGCACGAGAGGCTGACTGACTCGAATATTGGGTCTTTGTTGGAACAGATTGAGTCTGATGAAGATCTGGATGACGTTCAGAGAGCTAACGTTAGGCTTGCTCGAGAGTCTTACGACAGAGCGACTAGGTTACCAACAGAATTCGTCGAAGAGATGGCTAAGCACAGATCGAAGGCGCTTGTTTCCTGGACTGAGGCCCGTCAGAAGGATGATTTCTCGATTTTTCGAGATGACCTCGCCATAGCGATAGAGCACGCCCGAAAGAAGGCGGACTTCTATGGTTATGAGAGCCTGAGATATGATGCACTTCTTGACTTGTATGAGAGCGGACTTACCGTGCAGAGGTTGGATCCTCTTTTCTCAGGTCTTCGGGACAATGTTGCTCCCCTTATCAGAGCTGTAGTCGACAGCGGAAATAGGCCTGATATGTCATGGGTAGAAGGTAGCACATGGAGTCAAAGTGCACAAGAAGAGTTGAGTCAGAGAGTTTCAGAGGCTATCGGTTTCGACTTCTCTGCTGGAAGACGAGATCTATCGACTCATCCTTTCTGTGGAGGGCCAAATCCGGATGATGTGAGATGGACAACTCGTTACAGAGAAGACGAGCCCTTCGGTTCCTTATTCGGCTCAATGCACGAAACTGGACATGGCACCTACGAACAGGGACGCCCTAGGGAGTTTGATTTCCAACCAGCTGGAAAGGCGAACGGACTAGGGATTCATGAGAGTCAGAGTCGTCTTTGGGAGAACCAGGTGGGTAGATCGAGGGAGTTTTGCGAGTGGTCCCTACCACTTTGGAAGAAGTGCTTCCCGGATAACATGGAGGGCATTGATTCCGAGCAATTGTGGCAAGCAGTGAATTTAGTAGAGCCTGGGCTAATTAGGGTAGATGCCGATGAAGCGACATACAACTTACACATCATGATCAGGTATGAGATTGAAAAACAATTGATCGAAGGTGAAATAGAGGTTGACGAATTGCCCGATGCTTGGGATGAGATGTATCAGGAATACCTCGGAATTAAGGCTCCAAATCGTTCCCTTGGGGTTCTTCAGGACGTTCATTGGTCCATGGGTGCCATCGGTTACTTCCCCACATACACACTGGGAAATCTATACGCTGCACAACTACTTGAGGCCGCGAGAGAAGATCTTCCCACGCACGATGACCAGATTAGAAACGGCGATTTCGGGCACATTCTAGGTTGGATGAGGGATCACGTTCACAATAGAGGGAGCGTGCTAAAGCCAGCAGATTTGATCGAAGAAGTTACGGGTTCGCCCCCTTCGCCCGACGCTTTCGTGAGATACCTGAATTCAAAGGTAGAGAGGCTGTACGGGGTAAGTGCATGATGTTCGAGAGAGGTTCTCAATGACCGTAGCAAACCTGGAGAGTTATGCCTCCTACGTTAGGGAGGCTGGCGGCGAATGCGTATTCGTTAGAGTTTCGAGCAATTTTCTATTCTCGGGATCCAGATCGGGGGAAGTTGTGTGTTGGGACATCACCAGGGGAGTGGAGTTGTGGAGGTTAAATTTTGAAGGTCCATGCTCCGATTCAGACTGCGATGGGGAGATTTTTTTCCTTACTGAGTCTGATAACATTCACGCAATTTGGAAGCATTCTGGCGAATTAATCTGGAGTGTCGGATTGGAAGGATCGAGCGACTTTGTTCGGGTTTCTAATGGATTTGTGTGGGTAACGACCTCTGTCTACAACTTTGAGATTCAAGACTATTCTGAGGGGGCTGTCTGGCAGATCGATTTTGAAGGCGGAGTGAGGAATAAGTGGGATACTGTTGGTAGGGCTTGGTCATTATCCGAACAAGAAAATAAGATGGTTTTGGGGCTCAGTCGCCCTAGATCTGGTTATGCCATAGTTTCTGATGATGGTATAGAATATCCCGAATTGGAAAAACCGCAACCTGTGACAATTGGGAAAGGAGGAGGGGTTAAGCCTGTTGTCCTGGGTCATAGCAACGGGACGGTCTCAGAAATTGTTGACCATGAGGTAAGGTCTACCTCTCAGGTTGAGTCATCGGTTCGGGCAATTGACTACTTTGGGGGTTGGGTGGTTGGAATGGAATCTGGGGTCGTTTCTTCTAGCGAGGATCTTGGTTCTTGGTCTGTCAACCTTAACGGGGTGATTGATGTCCTCACTTTTGGGCCATCGTTAGCTGCCGAAAGAGGTGTTTGGGTATCTTCTTGGAGTGGTAGTGAATCTACAATATTCCTGATTAATCCCAAAGTAGGGAGTGTAGAATTGGAGATGTCTCATCATTGTAGAATTGAATCTGCTTTCAGTGGTGAAGGGGTGGTTTGCTTTGCAGATGTGGCTGGATACGTCTTTGTTGTGGAGGTCGATGTGCTTCGGCGTCGTTTCTCCCGACCAGTGGAAGAATTGTCAGAAGGAGATAGGAGTTCGGAGCTCCGAAGAAAAATACGCGGACTGCGCGGAGG
>CEUA01010590.1_pt1 | contig 15442 bp, 23 predicted proteins | sample 361541 | NCBI WGS metagenome assembly CEUA01 (sample SAMEA2623079, study PRJEB7988) | marine metagenome | isolation source: saline water (ENVO:00002010), including
AAAAAGCCCCCAATAAAGAGGGCTCCGATCACTAGACCTGCGTTCATATCAATTCCTCTGGAGCACAGCACATGAGCTTTTCAGCCATGTCTCTCTCCTTGAGAAGTTTAAGTATCTTCTCAGTAGCAATGGCAATGCGATTTATATCGCGCTCCATATCTGTGTTGAATTGACGGGTCATTTTTCCTCCTTACAGAATGAATACCAGGGGCGTGGCAATTGAGCCAAATATTTCAAGCAGTTTTCATGTGTCATTACATGGTCTTCTCTGCAATCATCAAAACAATGATGCACTTCAACTTCATTTTCATAACACGTAAAAAAAACTTGATCACTTTCCCTGATACGAGCATCATCTACTTCAAAACCAAAATGTTCTCTTTCCTTTGAATCACCTTGAGGGCCAGCATGATTGCTGACCATCACGGCATCATGTTCAAGGTATTGAGTCCATAAATGTTTTAAAGAAGGACAGTGTTCTTCATAGTAATTAGAAATTTTACAGACCATTATTCAGCACCTAAAGAAAGGGACTTAAGAGAAATAAATTGTACTTTCAACCATTTAAAAGCTTTAGTCATATCACAACCGAGGGCTGTTGTTTCTTTAACATGCACCCCCCAACGTAGCAATAGGTCAGCTTTATATTGGTCAAAAGAAATGAACTTTGCAGCATTTTTCTTTGCTGCCAGGTCAGTCTTTAACAGTTCGATCTCTGTTCTCTGCTCACAATAAGCAGCATAAAGATCAGCTCTTAAAGACGTTGGCTTTAGTTCTTTTTTCACGAGTAAAAAAGTAAAAGGTCGTGGTTGATGCTTTTGAAGGCATCATGGAACCCCTCAAATGAAGGGCTCCAGGATGTCATCTATTCACCCAAATAGAGATAGTCATAAGAGCCAGGCATTTCTGAACAATTACAAGCCCAAATCCACAAAACTCTCATTTTGTTTTCTTCATGGTCTTTTAATTGGTCATCATCCCAAGCCCCGAATCCATCTAAATATTCTTTAAAAAGATCTTTAGGGCCGTTAAACTCCAAATGCTTTACCCAATATTCGACTGCTTCGGTAGCGTCTCCACTACCTGAACAGTCAGCAATACATTCAGGCGGCAATTGTCGAGTTGACTCTCTATCTTTAAACCACTCCATTCTTAATCTCCTTATGAAAGACAAAAGTGGAATAATCGCCAGCTAATAACCAATTCAATCGCCAGGGTTTATGAAAATGAGCATCGTCTAAAACATCTATACACTCAGCACCTTTTAGGTCTAAATGTTCCAATGTTTCGGCTATCTCTTTTTCTTCTCCCTCTTCTAAAGAATCAGCTACCCCGTTGACTAAATATGAAGCCCAGGGGCTCGGCAATTGTTCTTTAATAACTTCAAAGTCCATTTAAGACTCTTTGTTATTGTTCTTTTTAGATGCTTTTTGAGTACCTTTTACAGTCTCAATAAAAGCCTTTTCGGCCTCATCCTTTGTGCATGTCTCCAGGTCGAGTTCTTTTGACTCGCCTGTGCTTCCATTCATAAAAACAATAGAAGGCATAATAAAAAGCTCCAATTTGGTCGTGGTAAAGATGCCTCGATTAAGAGAACATCATGGAACCCCGAAGGGCTCCAGGATGTCGTCATATTTGACTGGCTATGATCTTTAAACTATGAACATTTAAAAGACGATCCCAACAATATTTATTTAAATGATCCGATCTCTGTAAAATTTCCTCGCCTAATACATAAGCAAGCATATTGGCTACAGATTCAGGCTCATCGAATTTAGTGTTGACCTCGCCGAAATTGTCCTGTTCATATTCTCGGATCTTTTCAATAGCATCGAAGGTATTATCTCCTAGCCATTGTTTTGCCTTATATGTCCCAATAATGAAGTAATCCATATTAAGAAGATTGTGATGCAAATCTGCTCCATATTCTTCTAGTCCTACTTCATCATTTAGTTGATCTAAGACGTACTCGCGTACATCCTCAATTAACTTTTCCATAATCAAAACCTTTGGTCGTGGTAATGCTGAGAGAACCCAGCATGGAACTCCGAAGAGCTCCAGGATGAGATCTAAAGACCAGCTCTTAATTGACTAATCTTTCTCATTACTTCCCCAAAATTCCGGTCATATTGGGCAGGATACGCATCAAACTTTCTTATCTTTGACTGCCCCTCTTCAAAGTAGTCATGCCAGTCTGGCATTTTTCCCTTCTCAGATTTAAAAGCCTCAATAAATAAGCTCGCGTCCATATCCTCTTCAAGCCACACCTGATCATCTTTTTTAAAACTAAATCTTGAAATAAAATGTTCAATGCCTAGTTCTTTCAAAAGACGTTCGGGAACTTGCAACCATCCATGTCCAGAGTCGTGATGAAAAGCAAACTGTCGCATTTTTTTAAGGTCGTGGTAAATGCTGGAGAATCCAGCATGGAAGGCCCGTAAGCCCTCCAGGCTGAAATCTATTTGCTGAGCATTGCTGGAACTCTCTTCAGAGTCTCTTCAAACTCAACTTCTTCCTCGTCCTCGTCTTCCATCTCAATACAATCAATAGCAGATTGAGCAAATTCAACGAGACTCTCTTCTCTTATTACTGTGTTCTCCAGGTCACTCAATAATCCTTCAGGATCATGTTTGTATGCCTCATGAATCAGTGACAACAGAACAGTCGAGGAAACTTTCTTAGAAGTCATAATTAAATTTTCAAGGTTCAGGTCGTGGTAGTTCCGAAGAACTCAACCCAGTCTAGCAGGACTTCTGCAACCTCGCAGATAATTCAGGGACAATTGCAACAGACTAGCGGCGGGTGAGTCATTGAACGTCAGTGATGCCAGGCCCTCAGAAGCTGCCAAGACCTGAACGAATATGTTATTCGATACAAAGACAGCGGCACCAATGGATCAGGCCCCCACCCTGTTTAATAGTTTGTTTTTTTCCTGGAATATATAGTATTTTCGAATTTCTGAAGGGGCGTTGGGGGAGTGGCCATCATCACGTTTATAAATACCCCTTTAATCGCGGGACCCAATTTGGGGATTATGTGTGGGTATTGTTAGGTTGTTGTTGTATATCGAGGTAACGGATTTGTGGTTATATGTGGCGTGTGTTGTTAAAAACCCTGCCGTCTGTTTATATAGGCAATCGGGTTGAACGTCAATGTTCTATATTTACATAGTGAAACATATTATGTGTATGTATTGTGTTTATTCATCGGGGATGTATGGTTAAAGGCCACGACCAGGGTTATTAATTATGAGTAGGAAGCCTACTTATCAAATGAAATGGATGAAGGAGGGGGTATCGAAGGATAGAGATCCGTTGGGTGGTGAGGTGACTAGAGATTTTAGTAGAAGTGAGAGAAAGATGTATGGAAATTACATGAGGGAATATCGAGCAAAGTTTGGATTAGTGGATGGGTTAAGGACAGATCAGGAAGGGTTTGGTGATTACTTGAGGAAAAGGAGAGAAGAAGATGAGAAAGCGAGAGGATATAGGTAAGATGAGAGGAGCCCTGATGCTTGCTGCTTGGTCGTGGTCAGCGTGGGTTAGATAAGGCCCTCTTCATTGAGGGTTTTGTCGCTATTAAATTATTGAGAAAGAAGGCGTTGGATTGTTGGTATTTAATTTGTAGACAATGAGTACAAGAGCAGGGTGTATTTTTGTATGACATATATTGATTTAGTGAATAGATGAATTTATAAGGCAGAATAGGAGAAGTTTCATGGGGGAACTATGCCTTATCTCACAAATAACCAAAGACTTGAATTAGGTCTTGTTGGTTCATGCGTCGTAAAAGACGAGACATTACAAGCGGTTAAACCTGCTAATTATTATGTCCAGGATGCTCCAGTCGTAGAAGAGGAAAAAGAAGAAGAAGAATGAAGGAACTTTGGGAACCGTTACCTCCGCAATTAAGAGATAGTTTTCCAAATTTCACTTGTTATCTGTTGCGAGAGTTGGGGTTAGCAGATGCTCCAACAAAGCAGCAGATTTCTGTGTGTAAATGGATGCAAGAAGGGCCTGACAAAAGTCTGACTGTTGCATTCAGGGGATTAGGGAAAAGTATTCTTGCGTCTTTTTATGCGTTGTGGAGGTTAAGAGTAGACCCGAATGAAAAGATTCTTGTTGTCTCTGCTACTGCAGTGAAGTCAACCGACTTCTCGTCTTTCATGCTGCGTTGTATTGGTGAAATAGATATTCTTAATTGTCTTATGCCTGGGACAGAAAATAGATTTTCAAATGTAGCTTTTGATGTGGGCCCCGCCCAGGTGGAACAGTCTCCGTCTGTTCGTTCGATGGGAATTATGGGTCAGACAACAGGACAAAGATGTACTTGTGCAATTCTTGATGACGTAGAAACTCTTGCTAATGTCATTACACAGTTAAAACAAGACAGGGTTGCACACGCTGTTGAAGAGATACAAAGTATCATAAAGCCAGAGGAGGGGCAGGTTTTACCCCGTAAAATATTATATTTAGGAACGCCACATACGGAGACAAGTATATATTTAAGGCTTGTGAGAGAAAGGAACTATGCGGCTAGATATTGGCCTGCGTTGTATCCCGACGAGCTTGATTGCTACGAGGGCAACCTCGATCCGACGATTGAACAGGAGGTCTTCTCGAATAGCAGCCTCGTGAAACAACCGACGGACCCAGAAAGATTTGGTCATGAAGATATTCTCCAGAGACAAGCATCAATGACCAAGGCCAGCTTTGAACTTCAGTTCATGCTGAATACGAGATTGGCAACCTTAGATAAGTTCCCAATTCGTCTTGGTGATTTGATGGTTGTTGATTTAGATGGAACAGCCCTACCTGAAACATGTGTTTGGTCTAATCAGCCTGATGTCAGATTGCAAGAATTAGTTTGTGTTGGACTTGGTGCTGATCGTTATTACCACCGTCCTATTTTTCAAAATGGTTGGATTCCGAAAACTGATACTTGGCGGTGTGTCTTAGCTATTGACCCTGCTGGTCGCGGTGCTGATGAATTGGCTTGGGCTGTTGTAGCAGAGTTGAACGGAAATATGTTTTTACTGGAATCTGGTGGTTCAACTCTTGGTTATGCAGATGAAGTTCTGCAATATCTCGCTAAGACAGCAAAGAAATGGGAAGTGAATTATGTAGTCGCTGAAAGTAATATGGGTGACGGAATGTTTACTGCTTTATTGAAGCCCCATTTGCTTCGCGAGTATCCCGTCACTATTGAAGAAGTTAGACATAATATTCGAAAAGAGCAACGGTTATGTGACACGCTCGGTCCATTAATTCAGCAGCATCGTCTTATTGTTAATAGTCGCGTTATTAAACAAGATTATCGATTAACGGATGAAGATCCTGAGCATGGATACGCTCGGTCTTTATTTTTCCAGGCTTCAAGGTTGACAGCAGAAAGAGGTTGCTTATCTCACGATGACAGATTGGATGCTTTAGCTATTGCTTGTGGTTTCTTTGTCGAATCTGCAGCACAAGACCAGGAGAAAGCTAAGAAATCTCGTGCTGATCAATTATTTGAAGATGAATTAGAAGCTTGGATGGATGAAACAGTTGGATCGATTGATTCAATTGCTATGGGTTGGGGTGGTCGTAAATCTAGAGGGAAGGTTCATGGCGGGGTGAAGAGGATGCAGGTGGGCGTTTCAAAGGAATAACTTTTTCATCCATACTTGAAAAGTCTAGTTTCTTAGCAAGTTTCCCTAGTGAACTGCTACTGGTAGCAACAGCAGTCACATTGTTTTGTTTTAGTAATGTCATTGCCTCTTGTCTTGCCTTGCGATCACCATTTCGTAAGTCATCTAATACCTGTCCGATGACCTCTTCATGCATTTCTGCAAGTTTTGAATTTAAATCACTCATTTACGGGGTCGTTGAATAATACTATTAGTATGGGCTATAACACATATTATCGGTAGGCTATAAAGGTCTACAGTCTTGGAGAGTGGTTTATTTTCCATCTATTGATGAACGACTTGTGACTGCACTTGCGGAACAATTTCCTGATCAGTGTCCTGATTTAGGACAAAAAGGAGATGAAGTTTGGTTTAAAGCTGGCCAAGCTTCTGTCGTGCGTTGGCTTCGTAGTAAATACGAAGAACAAGAAGATGATGCTTTGTCTATGGAGGTGATCTGATGTGTTTTGGAGGAGGTGGTAGTGCTGCAACTATTACAAAACCTGATTACAACGCTTACGACAAGCAGTTTCAATTACAAAAAGAGGCGATTCAAAGCACAATCACAGGTAATACCAAGCTCGTTCAGCAACAATTAAATACGGCACTTAAGGAAAAACAGTCCACGTTAGAAGAATTAACGGGTGTTCAGAAGCAATGGGCTGAAAATACAAATGCCCAAGCGATGCGTTTAGCACAAGTTATTGGGCCTCCTCCTCCAGAGAAACATGCTCAAGCTCCTGTCGTTGGTGCAAAAGCTAGAGGATTAAGAGGAAAAGGAAAAGGTGGTTTACGAATTGGTAGATCAACTGCAAAGAAAGGGGGCAAAGGTTCTGGAACTCAGCTCACCCTTAGCAAAACAACTTAGGAGGTTTAATCATGTGCTTCGGTGGTGGCGTTAAAACGCCAAACATTGTTTACCAAGGTCCAAGTGATGAGGATCTTGCGGCAAATCAACTGGCATTAGATGAGTATGAAACTCGTATTACTGAGCAACAAACTCAGTTTGACGAGCAACTTCAAGCTTCAATTGATGCCGCAAATGCTGAAACAGCAAGTCTAAAAGACAGGCTTGCAAAAGATTCTGCTGCTGCTCAAGCCGCTATTGCTGCACAACAAACAGGTGCTTATGCAGCTTCTGCTCAGATGACTGACGGAGAAAATGAAGGATCTCAAACAACTGCAGCCGTGACCAAGAAGAAGAAAGAGAAGTCCAACCTGAAAATTAACAGGGCTGGTCTTGTCGCTTCTGCAGGTGCTGGTACTAATTACGGAGTTTAATTATGTGTCCTAAAACTGTTGGGAGAGCTGTTAAGTGGGTTGGCAAAAAAGTCAAGAACACTGTAAAAGATGTTTCTGGTGTTACTGCAGCGGAGAATAAAGCAAAGGAAGAATATAAGAAAAAGCAAGCAGAAGCTGATGCAATAGCCAAAGAAAAGCAAGCGGAATTAGATCGTCTTGCTAGAGAAAGAGAGGCAACAATTGCACAACAACAAGCCACATTAAAAGCACAGGAATTAAGAATGGTTCAGCAACAAAAAGCTCAAACAGATTTAGTTGCTGGTTTGAGAGATGAACAAACTGCAAGAGTTGGTGCAGCTCGTGCTCGTGGTAATGCAGTTACTAATTCGTTAAGGATATTGGCTAGGGAATCGAAAAAAGCTCCTACTGCACAAGTCTCTCGGAAGAAAGGAAGGACATCTAGACCACGTAGCACAACTGCTGGTTTGCGTTTAGGTGGAGGCCAGTCAGGAACTGGTGCTGGAACCAATTACTCGGTGTAAATTATGCCAACTGCTGAACAACGGTATAGAGCTGGAGAGAGTGATAGAAATTATCACCTTGAAAGAGCAAGAACATCAGCTCGGCTGACAATTCCATATATTGTTCCTGCAAGTAATGATCCTGGAGCAAACAATAAAGACACTTATTCAGTTCCTTGGAATGGAATCGGTGCTCGCGGTTGTCTCAACTTAGCGAGCAGAATGCTTTTGGCTTTACTGCCCCCAACTCAGCAGTTCTTCAGGTTCTCTCTAGATGATGCAGAGTTAGTTAAGCAAGGTGTCCCTCCAGAGGAGAAGGCTCAATTTGAGGAAGCATTAAGCAAGATTGAGCGATTGGTTCTTCGAGAAATTGAAACAAGTAATGATCGCGTGGTTTTCCATGAGGCGTTATTACATTTGGTCATTGCTGGTAATGCACTTTTATATGTTTCTCCTGAAGGACTAAGAGTTTTTCATCTCAATCGTTATGTGATGTTTAGAGATTCAATGGGTAATCCATTGGAATGTATTACATGCGAAGAGCTTCCTTATTACTCATTACCTGAAAAGGTTTTGGAAATGTTGCAGGAGGAGGAAGAAACTGAGTTGAAGGGAATACTTGATCCTTATGAAGGAACTTTGGATAGAAAGGAAGAAGAGAAGACTTGTAAGTTATATACCTATATCAAATGGAAAGGTGATCAAGTTACTTGGCATCAGGAGGTAAAAGGCAAAATCATTCCTGGTACTGAAGGTAGAGCACCCAAAGATGTTAGTCCTTGGCTTCCATTGAGGATGACCCATGTAGCAGGGCAACCTTACGGGGTTGGATATGTTGAATCTGCTGCTATTGCTGACCTTCAAACAGTTGAAGCGTTATGTCAGGCAATCGCGGAGGGAGCTTTAGCGTCATCTAAAGTTTTATTTCTAGTTAAGCCATCAGGAGTTACGAAGGCAAATGATCTCGCAAAAGCACCAAATGGGGCGTTTGTTACAGGAGATCCGAACGATGTTCTCGCTCTACAAGTTCAGAAAAGTCAGGATCTATCTGTAGCGATGCAAGGTAAACAACAGATAGAAGCTAGGCTATCACAGGCTTTTATGCTTGCAGATCAACGTGATGCAGAAAGGGTTACAGCCGAAGAAGTTCGGTTACAGGCACTGCAAGTAGAGAACTCTTTGGGCAGTATTTATTCAATCCTTACGACTGAGTTTCAAGTTCCTTATGTGGCTAGAAAGCTGGATATTCTTCAACGAGAAGGGAAGGTTCCAAAGCTTCCGAAGGAATTAGTAAAAGTTGTAATGACAGTGGGACTTGCAGCCGTTGGTCGTGGTAACGACTTAGAACAGCTAGTGCGGTTTACTACGACCCTGGGACAAACAATTGGCCCTGAAGGATTGGCTACTTACTTGAAGCCATCTGAATTGATCACCCGTCTTGCCTATTCAATGGGTATTGACACTTTAGGGCTGGTTAAGACTGAGCAAGAGCTGCAAGCAGAACAGCAGGCAGCTCAACAAGCACAGCAGGCAGCACAGGAACAAGCGCAGGAAGAAGCCTTGTTGCGTTCAAAACTGGCTGACCCGCAAAACCTAGCCAATGCTGCTGCAACCACTCAGCAGATGCAAATGGCTGAAGAACAACCTACCGAACAGTAACGATGACCACGACCCCAACATCACAACCAGAATCACAACTTCCTGATACCTCTCCGCAGATCACGATTCCTGAAGGTCAGGATGGAATGGCCGCGCCTGGGCAAGAGAATCTTGTCGAGGAATACATCAAGGAACAAGAAGCTGCACAACAAGAGGCAAATGTCCCTGAAAAGTTTAAGAATGCTTCTAAGGAAGATCTGATCAAGGCTTACCAAGAGCTTGAGAGGATGAAGAATAAACCTCAAGAAAGCCAAGAAACAAAAGCTGAATCAGAGACTGAGCAAACAGATGAGTTTAAGGCTCCAGAGACACGAGAGGAATACACTCCTGAATTAGCAAATGAAATATATGGATCTGAAGGAGTAGCGAAGTTGAAGGAGAAAGGAATTGATATGACTGAATTAATGTGGAAAGGAGATCAAGGTGAAGATATAAGTGAGCACTATGACGCTTTAGCTGAATCTCTTGGTGTGACTAAACCAATGGTTGCAATGTTTATGCAAAAGGTACAAGCACAACAAGCAGCCGACGGAGGAGCTGTTGAGATTACAGGTGATGATGAAGCTGAGTTAATGAATGAAGCTGGAGGTAAAGAGCAGTTTGAGCAGCTTGCAGGGTGGGCTAAGGGGAATTTATCGGAAGATTTGATCAATCAATTTGATAGCGTCGTTGATTCTGGAAATAAAGAAGCAGTGAGATGGGCTATTCGAGCACTAAGGGCAGAACGCAATTCTCCTGATTCAGTTGTAGAACCAAAACTTTACGGGGGTGGTGATGCACCAGCCGAGTCAACATTCAAGAGTCAGCAACAAGTTCTTGATGCGATGAATAAAACCAATTCAAGAGGGCAAAGGTTATATGACACTGATAGTGCATATAGAGAAAAGTTCGAGCAATTGTTGAGAAATAGTCCTGATAATCTCTTTCCACGCTAATATTTAGCCAGAACGCCCCTAAGCATCAGGCCCTTCAAGGAGGACAACCTGGGTTAGTGATGGATACAGCGGTCTAATCGTAAATCTTATTTATTAACCAATGGCTGTTACTTTAAGCCGTTCGGGTCAGATTAAGGGTGCTGCAGCCACTTGGGGTGCTGGTGCTGCTGGTCTGGATACCGACAGAGCCTTGATGTTGAAGTTGGGATCGGCTGAGATCCTTGACGCGTTCATGACTAATACGGTTTTCAAAGGGAAAACTCGTGAAAGAAATATTCGTGGAGGGAAGAGCGTTGCTTTCCCAATCACGGGTAAAATGACGGCTGCTTATCATCAGCCAGGCACTGAACTTACAGGCACTATTAATGATCCAAGTGATCTAAATGAGCGTGTAATTTCACTCGATGCGTTGATGGTAGCTGATGCCGCCATATACCAAGTTGATGAGCTAATGTCATACTTTGACGTTAGACAAATCTATACAAAAGAACTTGGTAGAGCCCTTGCAGTGGAATACGATAAGCGTGTTGCAAGAATGATCTTTGCAGCCGCAAGTAACTCCACTGAGCCTTTGAACAAAGCTACTAACTCAGGTAGAACTGGACAAGGAGTTTCACTCGGTACTGATTACACAGCAGGCGGTGCTACTCGTCAGGCAAAAGGTGATGCTCTTGTTAACGCGCTCTTTGACTTAAGAGTTAGTTTTGAAGAGAAAGATGTGAGTATTGATGATATGTATGCTGTATTTACTCCAGCAGATTATTATCTAATAACTCAATCAAGTAGAGCTATTAATAGTGACTTTGGTGGAGCTGGAACTATTGCTGATGGCCGTACATTACGTGTCGCAGGAATACCAATTTTCAGCAGCAATCATGTTACTCAAGCTAGTTACTCACTCGTAGCTGGTGATCACTCTGCTGATTACGCTCAGGACCTTTCTAAGTGTAAAGGTCTAGTGTTCAATAAAGAGGCAGTTGGTGTTGTTACTCTTCTTTCTCCAAGTCTTCAAATGACAGGCGATGAATTTAGGGTGGTACACCAATCCGATTTACTTGTCGCAAGGCAGGCACTCGGAATGGGAGTTCTTCGTGCAGAAGCTGCAGCGAAGATTGTTATTCCTTAACTTGTAAATTCTCTGCTAAGAGGTCAGCTAAAACTGGCCTCTTTTTTTCATATCTAATACACTAAAGGCTACGAGGCTGTAGCAAACTTATGGGACTAGCAAATGAAACGGTAACTCCAGGAAGAAGTTCTCTTCTTGATGCTGTAAATGTCTTATTGGAATGTATTGGTGAACAGCCGATAAACACACTTGATTTGACTCAAATTCAGGATGCTCGAATAGCTGAGAGAACGCTCCTTGAGTTTCATAAAGAAGGGCAAATTAAGGGTTGGAGTTGGAACACAGAACATTGTTATCCCTTTTCAAAAAACGACAATGGAGAGATTGAAATTCCTACAGATATTGTTGAGTTTGCATTAGATCCTTATCTCTACGCGAATCGCTACATCTTGCGTGGACAAAGGATTTATGACACCACAAATCGTTCTTATACGATGGAGACGACTCTTACAAAGATTGAAGCAGACATCATTAGAACGCTGTCATGGTCAGAGACTCCAGAGGCTTATAACAGATGGATAATAATTAGATCTGCTCGTGTATTTGTTGCTCGTGTATTAGGTGATGAGGCTGCTTATAAATTCACCGCACAAGATGAAAGAGATGCACAGATAGTTTTAGAAAGAATGGAGCAAAGGCAGGAACAACCAAATCTTTTAACAGGTGGTCGTGATCGGTTGCCATTTAGAACTTATGAGCCTGCCAGTGGGTTAATGACTCGTCGTCTTAGTGCAGGTATTCGACTCTAATGGCTTTAGTTTCCTATCCAATTCCCAATCTTTCGCAGGGAATTAGTCAACAACCTGATGCACAAAGAGATCCATCTCAAGGTGAGATTCAGGTCAATGGAACGTCTTCCATTATGGAAGGACTTAGAAAGAGAGATGCAAGTGAAGTATTAGCAGAAGTATCAACTTCCTCTTTTGGAGATTGCTTTATTCACAGTATTTTGAGAGATAACGTAGAAGAATATTTAGCAGTTATAACAGATTCAATAATCAAGGTTTATGACTTAGCAGGGAATGTAAGGACAGTTAGTCCAGCGACGAATGCTTATAACTATTTAAGTACCGTCTCTGATGCAAAGCAAGACATTAGAGCTGTAACAATTGCAGATTATACGTTTATATCTAATACGAAAAAGATACCTGCGATGAAGACGGCGACGGCTCCAGCAACGGCCCGTCCTTCAACGCATGAAGCAATGGTTTGGGTGAGAGCAGCTTCATACGGAAACGAGTACAAATTAACGGTTAATAGTGTTTCAGCAACTGTTACAACGGCTGTTGCTCCAGTCATCTCAGGAACCGATGGGAGTGGTAATCCTACTGTTACAGAGAATAGAATTAGTTCTGCTGATATTGCTGAGAATTTAAAAACAGCATTGGCTTCTGCTGGATTAAGTGGGGTAACGATTACGAGATCTGGTTCAGTTCTTTGGCTTCAATCAGCTAGTGCAATTACATTGGCTGCTAATGATGCAAGAGCCAATGCTGATATAACAGCAATTCTTTCTAAGGTTCAAACATTTACAGAGTTACCAACCATTGCTCCGAATGGTTATCAGATAGAAATTGAAGGTGATCCTGGTAATAATTTCGACGGTTACTACGTTGAGTTTGTACCGAAGAGTGGAACATTTGGTGAAGGTTTATGGGTGGAAACTGTTAGTCCAGGCGTTGAGTATGAAATAGATAAAGACACGATGCCTCATCTGTTAGTAAGGAAGCCAGATAATACTTTTTACTTTGGACCTGCGAACGGATCAACTTTTACTGGAACTACGAATGGAGTTGCTTGGGAAATTAAAATTCCAACCTGGGGTGAAAGAGCAGCAGGTGATTATGGCACTGCTCCAAGTCCGAGTTTTATAGGCAATGCCATTAACGATATTTTCATTTATAAGAACCGTCTTGGATTCTTAGCTGATGAGAATGTGATTCTTAGTCGTGTAAGAGAGTTCTTTAATTTCTGGCCTGAGACAGTTACAACGATTCTTGATTCTGATCCGATTGATGTAGTTGCTTCTAATAACAAAGTTTCAGTTCTTAGATATGCAGTGCCATATCAGGATGAGTTAATTCTTTTCAGTTCTCAATATCAATTTAGATTTAATGCAGCAGAAACCGTTTTAACTCCAGCTACAGCTCAGATCACTGTGTTGACGCAGTTTGAAACAGATGTAGCTGTTAGGCCCCAACAATCAGGGGGAGGAATAGTTTTTGCTCAAAGTAACGGTGATTGGGCTCAGTTCCGTGAGTTCAGTGTTAGAGGTGCTGGTACTGCTTTAACGGCTGATGCTGCAGATTTAACTGGATATGTATCTGCTTATGTTCCTAGTGGTCTATTCAAATTAACGGTAAACGATACGAGTAATGCCATATTTGGTATTAGTTCAAAAACAGGACATAAGAATCGGATTTACGTTTATAAATATTTTGTGCGTAACACTGGACAAGGAGTTGAAAGGGCTCAATCCAGTTGGAGTCATTGGGAACTTAGCGGAGCTGATGAAATCCTTCAGATCTTATGTGTAAGGGAGACTCTTTATTTGTTAGTTAGATATGGAACGAAGGTTTATCTAGAGAAGATTCCAGTCATGGATCGTCTTAGTGAGCCTGTTGCAGGATCTCCATATCCTTTCCTTTTGGATCGGCGTGTCTCAACTACTACTGCAACTCCTGCAGGGGTGAGAGTTTCAGCAGGTAGTTATGACGCAACAACAAAGAAAACAACGTGGACATTGCCTTATACGATTACATCGAGAACAGAAGCGTGGTCAGGTTTCGACACAAGTGCAAATGGAGGTGTCTTTCTCGGATTTGCGACCAGTGGTAACACCATTATTGGTAATGGTAATTGGTCTGGTTCTCCAGTTTGGTTTGGTGAGTCATATAACTTCCGATATAGATTTACCCGTTTCAAACTTTATAAAGAGATAGGAGGAGGGAAAGCAGCAGCGAATGTAGAAAGAACACAGGTTCGTAATGCGAAATTGCGTTATCACGAGACGCATTATTTTGAAATTCATGTATTCCCTGAAGGACGGGATGTAGGTAAATATAAATTTGATGGAACAATTCTTGGGTCCAGGAACTCGCTGATAGGAACTGCATTACCAAGCGGATGGGATTCTGATGATGAAAGATTTTATGAGGGTGTATTTACCTTTCCAATTATGAGTCGAGGTGAACGATGTATGGTCGAAATTCATAACGATACTCCTCACCCCTGTAAGTTTTCTACTTGTGAGTGGGTTGCATTAATTACAAGTAAGGCGAGGTCATTAAGATGAGGTTTATTAAACAAGAAGATGTTACTGGTGACATGGTTCTGGATATAGGAATGAATTTAAGGGAAAGTGATGAAATTGAGATTCAATTAAGTCATGGAATGTCTGGTCTAAACGCTTGTATGGACAGCTATTGTCATAGTTCTATGTTTCAGATTTTTGCTGGTGATAATGGAGTTCCTGTTGGTATAACTGGAATGTGGCATAACTCAATTTGGTTATTAGGAACTGATGGATTAACTTCTACAAAAAGTCATCGTTGGCAATTATGCACTTTAGCTAGACAATGGGTAGATCTCTGCGTGGCCGAAGTGGGTGAAACTATTGGAAATTACGCTTATTCTGAGAACAAGAAATCTCTTAAGTGGTTGAAACATTTAGGATTCACGGTTGGAGAACCAGAACCTTACGGAGTTAAGGGTGCATTGTTCTGTCCGTTTTGGAGGAATCCGTAATGGTTGCTTCTTTACCTGCGACTTCATTCCTATCTGGTGGTCTCGGAGCTGGAGCTACTGCTGGAGGTATGTCTCCTTGGATGGCTGCGATGGGCGGGCCTGTTGGGATTGGCTTAGGTGTTGCTCAACTTGGATTAGGGCTGCTTACTGGTGGTCAGAAGAGGACAGCACAGAAACAAGACTATTTAAATCAAACTGCGTTCCAGGATGCAACGTCTGAGTTCAACGCATGGCAAGCAAATCAAAATGCTCAGATACAAGATCTAAATAGTGATTATCAATATTTCGCTGAGACTGTTAATTACAACAATCAATTAGCTCAAGTTCAGTCCAATAGAAATTATGAATTTGCCAGAGAATTAGCTCAAGCTGAAGTTGTTGCTCGTACTAGAACAGCAGCTCAAGCTGAGTACATGGTTGATGCTGATGCAATATCAGCTCAATTACAAGAAAGAGGGCAACAAGAAAGTATGGCAATCATGCAGCAAAAACGTAGGTCTTTACAAGCAAGTTCTGCTGTAAGAGCAATGGATACAGGAGGACA
>CEUA01233692.1_pt1 | contig 15388 bp, 11 predicted proteins | sample 361541 | NCBI WGS metagenome assembly CEUA01 (sample SAMEA2623079, study PRJEB7988) | marine metagenome | isolation source: saline water (ENVO:00002010), including
ATTAACCACACAAAAACACCTAAAGCAAAAAATAAAGTGACTCGTTTTCTATTATCGGAATAAAAATATTTAGATATTAATAAAGGTATTATTAATGGTAAATAGGATAATCTCACTCCAAGGAGAAGACCTGAACATAAAAATCCAATATGGCCGTGTCCCCTACTGGATGTGAGCGTATAGATAATTATTGTTATAAAGGAAATGCCCATTAGATCAGGCATATAACGAACACTCATAATCCATAGAAGAGGGTTAAAAAATAGAGTAAATGCTATGAACAATCCTTCAGTCGATCGTATTTTGAAATCGAATTGTTTTATAATGTAGCAGATGGTTATAAAAGAGGAAAATCCGCCGATAATAGAAAAGGTTAATAAATTGCTTTTGAAAATACTGTGAATAGAAATTGCCAACCAAGTAAAAATAGGATAGACGGGAAAATGGGGTTGAAGATTTATGACGTCAAATTTGATTAAAGAAAGGGCAAACCGAAGACTATCTATATCTTCAATATAGTTAATACCGGTAAAAATTCGAGTTACGAGAGCAAATGATAGTAGTGCAAGCATATACGATATATTGTAAATACAGTGAGTAATTAAAAAGGGCCGGAAGCAATTTGCTTCCGGCCCTTTACACTATAAATATTTTAAGTCTAAATTACCAACCCGCCATATTAGCATCGCTAAACCCATAGGCACTTTGAAAGATAACCTTTGCAGCTTCTAGCTGTGCAACTGCTGCATCGTAATCAGCTGTACCTGGAGCAGCGTACGAAGGAGCCTGACCAAAGTTCATGTGGAGATCTTCGAGTTGCGGGGTCGTTATTAAGGCGTATGGATTGAATTGAAGGGCCACAGTAAATCCTTTCATTTCACCCCAATGCTTATTCAGATTTGTTTTGTCGTCAGAGTTTTCTGCCATGTCTGCGAGCGTATCATTGATGTAGTGAACCGCTGTAGCAGCAATAACTTTTTCCATTCCATTGGAAGCAGCCGTTCTTTCGGCGATGATCATAGCTTCTGATTCCTGATTGACAATATGGGTTCTTCCACGGAGGAATGCATTAAAGATATCAGAAGTCAAGTCTACACCAGTTCCACCTTTGTCTCTTTTACCGGCATTTCTTGAGATTCCGTGATTATATTCGGATTTGAAGTCAATGTAACCATCACCGTTAGAATCGAAGGCAAAGTCATCGGCTGTTTTCCCAGCAAGCTGGACATCGGTATAACGGCTGTAATCAGCTGCAGCACCGTAATATCCCCAAGCTTCGTCCCAATAGTGTTCCATATCTGTATAGGTTTTTCCCTCTTTTGCAGCGTCATTACTTTTATCAAGCAGTTTCCAAAAATAATTTCCAGTTGCTTGATAGTAGGGTACTGCACCAATAAGAACTTTGTTGACCATCTGGGCTAAATCTACACCATCATCGGTGGTATAAACGGCCGGTGTTCCAAGTTTTGATGCATCGTTTGAATTATCAGCAATAATCTGGAACCATTCCATCATGAGTTCATCGGTAGTTTTTCCATAACCAATGACAACATCTGGAGAAGTTTTGCTCTTAAGATTTTTTCCGGTTGATATAGAAGAATATTTATTCTCTAGAGGCTGCAGGCTACCCGTAGTTGTTAGGCTTGTAAGATTTAAAGCATCATCGTAATCGTACAAATTCATCATATCTTGAACGGTTACAGACTGTGCACCGTCTTTGCCTAAGTTACCGATAAGAATCTTTAGGTCTTGTAGAAGGAGATTTCTAACAACTTGTCCAGAATAGGAGACGCTAGTTTCCCCTTCAGTGAATCTACTATCAAATTGATACGCTGATGGAACATCTATATGACCTTCGTGATCATGGTCATGGCTTGCTGTTGGACTTTTATCGTCATCCCCACATGCTGAAAACAGAATCGCGACTACTAAAATCCCAGTTACCTTCTGCGCTAAACTCTTCACTTAGATTTCTCCATTGTAAAATAGTTAAAATAAAAAAAATGATGTTTACCTAATAACTCTCATAATGACTGCCGTATTCCGATATTGATTTGACGCCGTGGACCGATTAGGATACCGGAACTCAAATGAGCTTGTGGCTGTCCGGGATTAGAATGTAAGCGGGATCCGATATATATTTTATCAGTAAGGTTTTTAGCTGATAAAAATAAATGCCATCTGTCGATAACAGGATAATCAAGGCTGGCATTTATTATAGAATAAGACGGAACCGGCCCTGTATCTCCCCTATTTGACGTAGATGTTACATTTTCAAAATCTGTATAGACCTGATCAACGAAATTAAAGTCAGTTCGTATACTCAATCCATTTTTGATTGCTTTTTCAAATCCGACAGTTAGTGTGTTTGCGGGGGCATAAGGTAATTCGTTGCCCTCCAAATTAATTGTAACTCCACCTGCTTTTTGCGTAGAAGAAACGAGCCCGCTCGTTATCTCTGTCTGTAAATAGGTGTAAGAAAGATTTAAATCCGGAAGAAGGTTATGAATAGATGAAAATGAATACTTACCTCCGAGTTCGATGCCCCATGTATCTACACTACCTAGATTCTTAAAAGCTGTTCCGCGTCCTGCAGCGACTAAGTCTTCAATCTTTACTAAGAAACCAGTTACTTCAACTGCGAAATTTTGTGATTTAGTTCTCGTGCCGACTTCAATATTCCAACTTTTCTCCGATTTTAGGTCTAGTCCACCGGAGGCAATATCCGCCCCAAAATTAGTTACTTTTAACGTTCCACTTGAAGGAGGGGTGTAACCTCGGTGAATGCTTCCGAAAATATTGCTGTTACCGATTGAATAATTTAGACCGAATCCAGGTAGTAGTACTAACGATACTTTGTCTGCTAAAATTGAGCCGCGTAACCTATCTACCCTAGATTGCCTGAAGGTTTCAAGCCTTACACCGGAATCAATGGACAACTGGCCTAATTTTATTTTGTCCTGAGCATAAATGGAAAATGCAGATGTTTCATAGTGGTGACTCTGTCCAACGATCGCGACAGGATTGTTGGGATCGTCGATTATACCAGTGTAATAAATGCCATTACGAGAGTTAGGTGCTAAGCCAACTTTCTTGTCGTCTATAAATCTTTCCCAATGTCCACGGACTCCAATTTCAGCGTTAGCAGGGTTGCCCATAACGGTATGAGGTAACTGATAATCACGAGCTATACCTCCAACGTAAAATGTTCGTAAAATCCCAAAGCTACTTTGGCCGCCACCAACTCTTACAATATCACCAGTTTGGTAGTATGGAACAGCCGTTAAGTCTCCTTTTTGCCAAGAAGAAGCTCGGGTAAAGATATCGTCTTCTCTCCACCAGCGTCTGTCGAATACGTTGAAATATACGCTTGTGTTTTCAATTATATCATCACTTATACGTGCTGTATAAATAAGATCGATTGCTGCACGTTTTACGTTGAAGTTATCAAAAGGTTTTGGATTGAAATTTGGCTGAGTGTTAAAGCTATACTCTGTGAGGCCTGTATACGTGGCGTTAGAATCTTCGAGATTTCCGTTAATTTTGAAGTACAAAATTTTTCTATCGCTTATAGTGTATTTGGTCTTGATTGTCGCATTATACTGTTCGAAAACATTATTGTCTCTGAAACCGTCGCCACGTTTATACAGTCCTTGAATATCAGTAGTCAGCTTACCATTTGTTAAACCAAGACGTTGTGCATTTAGACTTAGATACGAATTATTACCACTAGTAATTTGGGCGTTCCATCCCTTTTGGTCGCCAGGCCTGATCGTTTTGTAGTTAATAACGCCGCCCATTGTTTGTGGTCCAAATCTTACGGCACCACTGCTTTTTATTACCTCAACTTCATCTATTCGTTCAGCTGGTGGGTTATAATAGGCATTGGGATAAACATAGACTGCAGGTTGTATCGGAATGCCGTCTTCAAGTATTAAAACTCGTGAACTTCTACGCGGATTTATACCACGAATCCCAATACTAAGTCGCGAATTACTAAATCCATCGTCTGCGTATGCATTTACTCCTGGAACGAGAGTTAGAAGTTCCTGTGTGCCAATAGGTTTAATTAGTTTAACGGTTTTTGACGAAATTTTCGTTGCAGTGCCAACTCTTTTTCGATTTAATATCTCCGACTGACCGATAATTTCCGTAGCCGCTAGTTCAATTGGACTGGCTATCAAGCGAATTATTGTAGTGCGATCTGAATTAATGGTGGCGTTATCAAGGTGTAAATCTCTTGGATGATAACCTATCAAAGAAATCGCCAATTTTGAAGATGTACTTTTCTCTATCGGAAGTGAAAAATAACCGGATTCATCGGAGGAAATCGTTTGAATACGAACGTCATTAATAATCAGTTCGATTAATGCTCCATAAATTGGTTTGTCTGATGCGTCATCTATGATTTTACCAGAAAAACTGTAATCGACCGCAAATGAAGGAGCTATTCCTAAAAGAAATATTGTTATAAAAGAAACCGCGCAATTTTTAGTTGTTTTCACCTTAGAATAACTCCGGATTTTCTTGATCGTCAGATTCACTCTTTGGATTGTTAGGTAAAGAGCTTAGTCCATAGCTACCCTTTTCAGTCTCGTCTACAGCATTTGGACTCAATATGGGATCACTTTCGCAACCTTGGATACTAAATAAGAGTAGAGTAAAAACCGAAAAATATTTTATAAGACGGCACATTTAAAGTTGCTCCGAGTTTAATTGGTATTGCGCATATTTAAATATTGCAACTTTTGATTTTAACGGCTAACAGGATGTTTACAAGGCAGATTAAAGTCATTATTTCCTATCAGAAGTATTATTAGACTGCATTGTGATTTAATAGGACACCAAATGTTAGGCTAGCCAAACATAGCTAATATAATTAGAAATGTTAAACGGTCAAACAAAAAAGTATAACGATAAAAAGATTCAGTTTTGCAAAACAACGTTTGTGCGAAAATAAGTATGACAGAAACGCCACAAAACGGTTTCGATTGTCAAACTAATTATTGGAGGAAATGTTGGTGGATTAGACTGTCGATCTTTATTGAGAAGCTATTTGTTTATTTAACAAACTATATTGACAATTCGTCCTGGCACTAGAATAAAGCGTTTAATTTGCTCGGGATTGTTAATGTATTTGATTACATTTTCCATATCAAGGACTTTTTGTCGTAAGTCTTCTTCAGAGATATCTGGCGATATAGATATCTTACCACGAACTTTACCATTTACTTGAATAGGTAAGGTTATTAGCTCGTCAGTTAGATACTCTTCGTCAGCTTGAGGCCAGGGTGCTGACGAAAGGCCGGTTTCGAAGCCGTCGTCCCATCGCGAATTAATTTCTTCAGTTATATGTGGAGCAAAAGGATTCAATAAGCGTAAAAAGACACTAGCGACGGTCTGTGGGATAGTATTGATCGCAACTAATTCATTGTTCCATTCTATTAGGGAAGCTATGGCTGTATTGAATCGTAGATTTTCAATATGGTCGCAAACGCGTTCGGTACTTTTATGCATCGTGCGGAGTTGATCTTCAGTAGCCTCACCGCCTATTTGGGATTTACCAGCGTCGTTAAAGAAATTTCGCCATACTCGTTGTAGAAAACGTTGCATTCCTCGTATGCCTTCCATACTCCATGGAGTGCTGGCTTCTAAAGGTCCCATATACATTTCATAAAGTCGTAGCGTATCAACGCCGTATTCGGCGCCTATTTCCTCAGGAGGAAGACCATTTTTGTAACGTTTACCCATTTTACCAGTGGTCTTAATTAATTTTTGGCCTGTTTTTGAATAGCCCTCTCCGTCACGTAGCTCGACTTCCCTGATATCTACGTAGACTCCCCGGTCATCTTGAAATGCATCAGCAGTTATCATACCCTGATTAAACAATTTCTTAAAAGGTTCAGGAGTAGAAACATAACCCAGATCATATAGTACTTTGTGCCAAAAACGCGCATAGAGGAGATGGAGGACCGCATGTTCGGCGCCACCAACATAAAGATCTACTGGCATGAAATAGGATTCAGCTTTAGCATCACAGAATCTATTTTCATTTAACGGATCGATGAAACGTAAATAGTACCAACATGAACCAGCCCATTGCGGCATAACGTTCATTTCCCTTATAACCTCAACTCCGTCTGTCAGTTCTGTTTTCCACCAGTCTGGTCCCGCTCTGTATAGGGGTGGTTGAACAGGCTGATTGGGATCTTCAGAGGTTGTTGGTCGGAAATCTTCCATAGGAGGAAGGACTATCGGCGGATCAATTGATATGCTATATCCATCAGGATGGGAAACAAGTGGAAATGGTTCTCCCCAATATCGCTGGCGAGAAAAAATCCAGTCGCGCAATTTGTAGTTTACTGTACTATTTCCTATTCCATGCTCTTCCAAAGATATGGTGATCTTTTTTATAGCTGATTCGGTATCAAGACCAGTGATAGAGTAAACGTTGTTTCCCTTTGATGGTGAATTAATGGAGACCCCTCTACCTGCGAAACATTTACCTTCGGGCGAATCGTTTTCCGTTGGACTAACTACATTAATTACTGGCAGCTGAAATTTTTGTGCGAATTCGAAGTCTCTTTCGTCATGCGCAGGTACTGCCATTATTGCGCCTTCGCCATAATCCATACTTACGTAGTCCGAGACAAATATTGGAATCTTATCGTTATTAACAGGATTTACAGCATAAATCCCGGTAAAAATACCAGTCTTTTCTCTGTTCTCAACATTTAAAGATGATCTATCGGTATCTTCTGCATATCTCGATAAAGTTTTTTGTACATGCTCATCTTCACCATCTCCCTTCCAATTTTCTGGAGTATTTTCGGGCCATGATTCAGGTACGTTATTGGTTTCACTATCCAGTTTAACGATTGGATGTTCTGGAGAAAGGACCATAAACGTAACGCCAAACAGTGTATCTGGTCTAGTTGTAAAGACATTAAGATTTGAGTGAACTTCCGAGGAATTTCGTTTTAAGACCGTAAATAGAACATTGGTGCCTTCACTGCGACCAATCCAGTTCTTTTGCATTGATTTTATTGCTGGTGGCCAATCTAATTGAAAAGACGGACGATCTTGACCTTGAGCTAGATCCCGATCGAGATCACCTAAAAGCCGATCAGCATAAGCGGTAATTCGCATTATCCATTGTCTTAACGGCCTTTTGAAAACGGGGAAATCCCCTCGTTCGCTCTTACCTTCGCTCGTCACTTCTTCGTTGGCTAGGACTGTTCCTAAGCCCGGACACCAATTCACAATTATTTCATCTTGATACGCTAGACGGTAGGAATTTAGCAGTTTTTGTTGTTCAGCTACGTTTAAATCAATCCACTTCGAGTTTAGGGGTATCTCTAAATTTATACATTCTTCTTCAGAAATTTTACGTTCGTTATTTAAAAAGTTATCATGGAGGTGTTTAATTGGCAGTGCTTTACCAACAATTTCTTTACCATTAACATCCTGCCAAATGTGTTCAGAGTCGTAAAAGGATTCGTATAGTTGGGAAAAAATCCATTGCGTCCACGCGTAGTAATCGGGTCGGGATGTTGCTATTTCTCGATCCCAATCATAGCCCAACCCGAGGTATTGTAACTGCGATCGTATAGAATCTATATTTTCTTCAGTGATTGTAGAAGGATGGACATTATGTTCTATTGCGTATTGCTCAGCGGGTAGACCAAAGCTATCGAATCCCATAGGATGGAGTACGTTAAACCCTTGCATTTTTTTGAATCGGCTATAAATATCCGTAGCGATGTAGCCTTTGGGATGTCCTATATGAAGTCCGCTCCCACTAGGGTATGGAAACATGTCCAATACGTAACATTTGGGTTGATCAAATTCAAATTCGGGATCTTGAGCCGCTGGAGTTGAAAAAGTTTTTTCTTGGAGCCATTTTTCTCTCCATTTTTTTTCAATTTTTGTGTAGTTGTATTTGGTTTCCATATTTTAAATTATCTATATTTTTTTAAGGATAAAGGCGCTGAATCATACGAGGGAATGGTATGGTTTCCCTTACGTGTTGTATACCACAGAGCCAGGCAACAACTCTTTCAATACCCATTCCAAAACCAGCGTGCTCAACTGATCCATACGACCTTAGGTCAAGAAACCACTCAAATGATTCCTTTGGAAGATTATGTTCGGCTATTTTTTTCTCCAAAATAGTATAGTTATCTTCGCGTTGGCCACCCCCTATGATCTCCCCATATCCTTCCGGTGCGAGCATGTCTACACACAGTGCACACCTCTCGTCATCTGGATCGCCTTTCATATAAAACGCTTTAACCTCTTTGGGATATCTGTGAACTAGTATTGGCGTATCGAATTCCTTAGTTAATATTGTTTCGTCCTCACCTCCAAGATCACTTCCCCATTGTATGTCGCTACCCAATTCCTGCAGTTTTTTTATAGCTTCATCGTAACTAAGCCTAGGAAAGGGCAACGTTATTTTTTCTAATTTTGAAATATCTCTACCCAGAATTTTCAATTCATCGGAACGATTTGAAAGAACTTGTCTAATCACGTAATACACTAATTGTTCCGCGATTACCATATCTTGTTGAAGATCGCAGTAAGCCATTTCAGGTTCAATCATCCAGAATTCGGTAAGGTGACGTCTTGTTTTTGATTTTTCAGCACGAAATGTAGGACCGAAACAATATACATTACCAAAAGCCATAGCTGCTGCTTCCATATATAGTTGACCACTTTGGGTTAAGTAAGCTTTCTGGTCAAAGTAGTCCGTTTCAAATAGCGTACTTGTTCCTTCGCAGGCAGCAGGAGTAAATATGGGGGCATCAATGAGTGTGAATTCATTTTTATGCATAAAATCTCTGCAGGCACGACTGATTTCATCTCGAATTTTTAGTATGGCGTGGGGACGAGAGGAGCGTAACCATAAATGGCGTTTGTCGAGAAGAAATGAAACACCATGGTCTTTAGGCGTTATGGGATAATTCGAACTCTCATGGATTAATTTAACCGTCGTAACACCAATTTCGAACCCGATATCCGAACGATCGTCTGGTTTAACTTCACCATAAACAATTATTGATGATTCTTGTTGGATTTTCCCGCAGGTTTCAAAGTCGTCCTGGGAAACATCGCCTTGGTATACTACACACTGTATGGTTCCACTTCCATCACGTATCTGAAGAAAATGTAACTTACCACTAGATCTTTTGTTGTATAACCAACCACGGATTTCTACGTTCTTACCAGAATGTCGGCTTATGTCATTTATGCGTACTAACAAATTATTACTCCAACTCAAAAAAATTTGAGCTACCGATTGCCTGCCGGTAGCTCAAACTATTCCCTGCGACATTTTAACTAACTAAATCTAAATTCTATTTTTCGATTAGGGCCTTATGGCTTAGTCTGATCTTACCGCCATTATCAATTTCTAATACTTTTACTTGTATATGATCTCCTTCATTCACGATATCTTCAACTTTTTCTACTCGTTTATGAGCCATTTCCGATATATGAAGAAGTCCTTCTTTCCCAGGTAGTATCTCGACGAAGGCTCCAAAAGGCATTATACGCTTAACCGTACCTCGGTATTCTCTACCTATTTCCGCATCAGCTGTGATGGATTCGATCATGCGACGTGCCTCTTCGGCTGGAGCGGCTTCAACAGACGAGAGGGTAATAGTCCCATCGTCGTCAACGGTTACTGAAGCGCCGGTCTTTTCTATCTCCCTAATCATTTTCCCGCCTGGTCCGATTACTGCACCGATTTTTGAAACGGGAACCTTTAGAAACTCGATACGCGGTGCCCACTGGGATAATTCATCCCTGGATGACCCAATGTTTGAGTTCATTACATCAATTATGTGTTTTCTTCCGGCATGGGCTCGGTCTAGAGCTAACTTTAGAATGTCGAATCTAATTCCCTGGATTTTTATATCCATTTGTATCGCCGTAATGCCATCTTCGGTTCCGGCAACTTTTAAATCCATATCACCAAGAAAATCTTCAGCACCTTGAATATCCGTTAACAATTCCCATTCATCACCTTCCATAACGAGCCCAACACCAGCTCCACACACGGCAGACTTCACAGGTACACCTGCGTCCATCAGGGCCATCGAACAGCCACACACGGTAGCCATGGAACTTGAACTATTAGATTCAGTTATATCTGAGACGAGTCGGATAGTGTAAGGGAAAGAATCTACCGTTGGGATCACTGGTTCGATGGCTCGTTCAGCCAAGTGCCCATGCCCGATATCTCTGCGTCCAGGGCCGCGCTCAAATTTAACTTCGCCTACACTAAATGCGGGGAAATTATAGTCAAGATAATACGACTTGAAGCGCTTACCATGGAGGTCATCAACCATCCGTTCATCCATTTTTGTACCTAGCGTCGCAGTACAGAGTGCTTGAGTTTGACCCCTGGTAAATAATGCAGACCCGTGGGTACGTGGTAAAAGCTGAGTTTCGCACGTTACCAAACGAACTTCATCCAAGGCGCGACCGTCGATTCGCCGTTTTTCTTTTATGATCATAGTCCGCATATCTGATTTTACCAATTCATAAACAGCGTCACCGATCTCTTTTTCGTGTTCAGGAAACGAATCATTTAATTTTTCCTGAGTAGAGCTTGTAATCTCAGAAATTAACGATTCACGCTCCTCTTTTCCTTCCGTCCTATTTGCCTCTTTAACCTTATCTGACGCAAAATCGGAAACCGCTTGAATCAGTTCTTCGTTTGGTAATTCTTGTTCAACTTCAATTTTTGTTTTTCCTACCGCTTCTATTAATTCGAGTTGAAAGGATACCAAATCTTTGATGGCGTTATGACCAAACTCCAAACCTTGAATCAATTCTTCCTCAGACACCTCATGCGCACCTCCTTCTACGCTCGCAATAGAGTCCTCAGTACCCGAGACGATTAAATCCATGTCACTATTTTCAAGCTGCTCATAGGTCGGATTAATTACAAACTCTCCTTCTACGCGGCCTACTCTGACAGCACCCATAGGTCCTGCGAAAGGTATATCAGAAATGCATAGAGAGGCTGAAGCACCGAGCATCCCCAAGACGTCGGCATCGTTTTCGCCATCGTGAGATAAGATGGAAATATAAACTTGGATTTCATAGGGGAACTTCTTAGGAAACATTGGCCGAATTTGGTGGTCGGTTAATCGAGCACTTAAGGTCTCTTTTTCTCCGGTTCGTCCCTCACGTTTAAGAATACTACCAGGTATGCGCCCACCGGCATACATCTTCTCTCTATAGTCAACAATTAATGGGAGAAAACCTCGGTCCTCAGGTGTGTTAGTACGGCAGGCAGTTACAAGGACAACAGTTTCTCCATATTGTATCCATACAGCACCATTGGCTTGCTTAGCTATACGCCCGGTTTCCAATGTTAATGTTTTATCACCTAAAGTCGTTTCAAACTTTTGAATCATTATTTGCCCTCAATTTTGAGAATAATCAGCGACGTAGTCCGAGATCTTTTATAAGTTGCGAATATGCGGTTGGGTTATTCTTTTGATAATAAACCTGAAGCCTTTTCCTACGACCTATTAGCTTGAGAAGACCCCGCCGCGTAGAAAAGTCTTTTCTACGCGATCGTAGGTGTTCGGTTAGATTATTTATCCGTTCAGTCAGAATAGCGATTTGAGCAGAAGTTGCACCTGCTCCGCCATCCTGTCCGTATTTTGACACTAGTTCTACTGTTTTTTCACTGGTAATGGACACGCTAGTCCTCCGTAAGAAGATGGTTTGACTTATTGGAAAAATATTTCCGAACAAATGATAAGTCTTTGTGTAATTGTTCTTTCAAATGGTTTACATCATCAAAGCAAATTTCAGGTCGTATAAATTTTCGAAACTCTATAGACACTTTTGAACCGTATAGATCTTTTTTGAAATCAAAAAGATGGACCTCAAGAGCTGCGGCGTCATTATTAAATGTCGGATTTACTCCAAAGTTTGCAACACCATTATACACTTTACCGGATTCTATGGTTATCACTACAGCATAAACACCAAAAGTTAATTTCGAATTAAGAAGTGCATCAACGGCGTCAATATTAGCAGTAGGGACACCTAACATTTTGCCACGCTTATGGCCGTGAATAACGGTTCCGCTCACAGGAATATCGGTAATTGACATAGTCAAATCGGTATCGCCATAATCATTTTAGGATGTAATTTGTCTAGGGAAAGACGACCAATTCCTAAAAGTTGCCCACACTCATCAAATACGGCATGGTCTCCCTGATTCCTGCTACTATGACATTCGATTGGATTTCCATTTAAAAAGCGTTTTAAAATACTCGATTTGTTCTCTATGTGAACATGAGGAAGATCAACCAAGATATCCGAAATATTAGTGAAACATGACTCTACATCTCCTCTATCACATTTTTCTTGCAAATCCTGTACAGTTATAGCGTTTTTTATATCAATAGAGCCAACTTTAGTTCTCCGAAGTTTCCTGACATATCCGGCAGATCCACAGGCTTGACCCAGGTCTCGAGCAATCGCTCTTACGTAGGTTCCTTTTGAACATTTAATCTTGAAAGTGGCTTCGGGATAAGAATAGCTAACAAGGTCCATTTTATCGATTACTACAGATCTCGGCTTTAAAGTTACATCTTTCCCCTTTCGGGCATTCTTGTAGCTTCTCTGACCTCCAACTCTAATTGCAGAATATATGGGAGGTACTTGCATTATTGTACCTTGGAAATCATCTAATGTATCTTTTAACAACTCTTCCTCTATTCCAGAATTGTCATCAAGTTTTGTAATGTTTCCATCTGCGTCATCCGTATCACTTTGTGAGCCAAATTCAAATGTCGAGAGATACTCTTTATCGGCCGAAGTCAACCAAGGACTTAAACGCGTGTACCTGCCTACGCAGATTAAAAGTAATCCCGTGGCCAAAGGATCTAATGTGCCACAATGACCGACTCTACGTATTCCCATGGCTTTTCTTATGCGAGATACGACGTCATGAGAAGTTAATCCGGAAACCTTATCGATTAATATAACGCCAGATTTAACATCCTTAGCCATCAACATTTTCATCCTTGATCGAATCAATCAATGACAACACTCTAGCTGCTCTTTCTCCGGTCGGATCATATTGTACTCTAAATTCAGGCGCATAGCGTAAGTGAATACGTTTAGCAATCTGGCTTCGTATATGACCTAAAGCTTTACGCATAGCTGTTAAGGCTGTTTCTTTTTCGGCTTCATCGCCTAGTACGCTGACGTACAAGGTTGCTACGCTTAAATCACGGGTTAGAGTGACATCGCTAACTGATATACGCTCCAACCTAGGGTCACTCATATTTTGAATAATGTCACCCAATTCTCGTTGAAGCTGTACTTTAATTTTATTTACTCTTTGCGGTGAGGCCACTATTTATAACCGCTCGAGATTATAATCAACCAATTCAACCCGGACATCATTTTCTACGAAATTCACGGCCTTGGAAATAACAGAATTAGCATGCTTAATGTCGTTGCTTACTGTTACCATTGCCAATTCCGCTCTGTGCCATTCGTCCATATCTCCAACTTCGGCCAAAGCCAAATTAAAGTTGTTTTTCAACCGATCTTTAAGACTTTTTAATACTCTTCTCTTATCTTTTAGGCTACTACTCTCACCGATATTTACTTCAAGATTACAACCCAAAACAGCGATTCCCATTAGTAATTACAGAGAACGAAGAGTTTCGATAATTTCAATAGATTCAATAATATCGCCTTCTTTTATTTCATTAAAACCATCCAAACCAATACCGCATTCAAATCCTTCATTTACTTCTCGAACATCGTCCTTAAAGCGGCGCAAGGACGAAAGACCGCCGGAAAATATTTTTTCTCCATCACGAAGGACTCGAACGTTATTGGCGCGGATAATCTGACCATTATTTACCATACAGCCAGCAATATTTCCGGTACGGGAGGAACTAAACATCTGTCGAACCTCTGCACTCCCTACAATTTGTTCCTCTGTAGAAGGAGCAAGCAGGCCAGCGAGGGCGGCTCTTATTTCTTCGACTACCTCATAAATAATTTTATAATTTCGAATTTCTACACCTTCGCTTTGTGACAATTCACGAGCGGAAGGTTCTGTTTGAACATGAAAACCGATTATTATAGCTTCTGAAGCAGCAGCTAATAGAACATCCGATTCAGATATTGCTCCAACACTATTGTGAATAACGCTAACTCGAACCTCGTCGTGAACGATGCCACCTAACTCCTGAGAGATTGCTTCAACAGAACCATCTACATCACCTTTCACAACAACCCTTAGTTCCTGCATCTTCCCTTGTTGAATTTTATACTGCAAATCACTTAGGGTAACGGACCGAAGTTTGCGTTGGTCTTGTTCCCTTTTAACGAGCTGGCGCCGTTGGCTTAGATCTTTAGCTTCACGTTCAGATTTAGTCACCGAAAAGGTATCGCCGGCTTGTGGCACTCCGGGTAGGCCTAAGACTTGAACAGGAATAGAAGGCCCTGCCTCCTTCAATTGCTTGCCGTACTCGTCCAATAAAGCACGTACCCGGCCGTTATGTACTCCTGAAATAATGGGATCACCAACGCGAAGTATCCCTTGCTGAATCAGGACAGTTGCCACAGGCCCCCTTCCTTTATCCAACTTAGCTTCGATAATGCTGCCTCTAGCAGTACATTCCTCTACTGCTGTTAGTTCAAGCATTTCTGATTCTAACATGAGGATTTCAAGGAGGTCATCTATGCCGTCACCAGTTAGTGCTGAGATAGGAACGCAAGGGACCTTGCCTCCCCAATCTTCTACCAGGACATCACGCTCGGCAAGTTCCCGTTTGATTTTTTCGGAGTCACTTGTTGGTAAATCTGACTTGTTTATAGCAATGACCATGGGAACTTTTGCAGCTCTTGAATGATCTATAGCCTCAATTGTTTGAGGCATAATGCTATCATCGGCTGCTATAATAACAATTACGATGTCGGTAACGCGTGAACCTCTGGCTCGCATTGCCGTAAAAGCAGCGTGACCTGGCGTGTCAAGAAAAGTGATTTTCTTGCCTGAGGATAATGGAACAGAATAAGCACCGATATGTTGAGTGATACCACCCGACTCGCCTTCCGCTACTTTGGCTTTTCGAAGATAATCTAAAAGAGACGTCTTACCATGGTCAACGTGACCCATCACGGTTACAACTGGACATCTTGGGACCCGCTCACCATCTATTTCCTCGTCTTCGGTGTTTTCGTCAATTTCTACTTGATCCTCATCCGCAACGGCAGTCACTGTATAACCAAATTCATCTGCGACGGTCTGCATGGTATCCATATCGAGACGTTGGTTGATTGTTGTCATAACGCCGAGTTGAAGGCAAACCGCTATAACTTCGTTGGG
>CEUA01234485.1_pt1 | contig 15355 bp, 14 predicted proteins | sample 361541 | NCBI WGS metagenome assembly CEUA01 (sample SAMEA2623079, study PRJEB7988) | marine metagenome | isolation source: saline water (ENVO:00002010), including
ATATATTTATTTGTTTTGACATATCTATACAGCTGCCACCGCCTACACCTATAATTAAATCAATTTGATTATTTTTTAATATATCAATACCCTTAATGCAATCTTCTATTTTGGGATTAGTGGAAAAATTATTAAAGATTATGGTGTTAAAATCTTTTAAAATTAAAGAAAAGTATTTATCTAGACCGGTTTCTATATACGAATTTTTACCAGATACAATCAATATTGTTTGAGGCTTAATTTTATTGATTAAACTTTCTATGTTAGTAATAGACTCTAAACCAATATATGTTTCTTGTTTCATTTTATAAAATTCATTAATAGTGATTTTATTTCTTGCGGTGTTTTTGTAGGCCTGCCTAGCTTTTTATTATGCCCCTCACTTATCATAATTTCTAAAAAAGTTGAGCAATTATTTTTCTTTATCTCTTGAATACATGATTTAATTTCATTTATAGTTTTTGCTTGGAGCACTGATTTATAACCACACCCTTTTGCTATTAATTGAAAATTAATATTATGTCCTACCGTAGGTTGCCCCCCAACAGATTCATGACATCCATTATTAAAAATAATATGTTTGAAGTTTTTCACACCCAAGCTTGCATTTATTGCAAGAGAACCCATATGCATAATCAAAGAACCATCACCGTCTAAGCAATATATAATTTTATTTTGTTTTTTTAAGGCAAGTCCAAGTGCAATTTGACTGGCGTGCCCCATTCCTCCAATAACAAGAAAATCATGTAAGCTATTTATATTTGATTGGGCCTTATATTCAAAAAACTCTCTTGAAGTAAATCCTGTTGTAGTTACTATCACATCATCTTTATCAATATTTTTACAAATAGCCTGTATAGATTCCTCTCTATTTAAAGAATATTTACTTTTTTTGTTATTTTTTATTTTGTATTCACTAAAAGTATTTTTTTTAATAACAATTGCATGTGGTTTGTTGTGAAGTTTTATACTTTTAGATATATCTGATACTATCAAATCAACATCATTGTTATTATTGTCTGGCCCAATTATTTCATATGGAATCTCCATTGTCTTTAATAAGCTTAGGGTAACTCTTCCTTGTTTTTTATGTTGCGGTTCATCTTTGACACCAGGTTCGCCTCTCCAGCCAATCAATAAAAGCATAGGAATGGAATATACGTCAGAATCAGCTAATGATAACAAAGGATTTATTATGTTCCCTAATCCAGAGTTTTGAAAATATATTAATGGAACATTATTAGTAGCAAGATGATATCCTATTCCTAGTGATAAAGCATTACCTTCATTAGCTGCAATAATATGATTTTCTGGTTTTATATTTTCAGATACATAAAAACAAAAATATTTTAATAACGAATCAGGTACCCCAGCATAGAAATCAATCTTTCTAGACTTCAATGATTTATAAAAAATTTCTGGATCAACCATTAATTAGTCCCAGGTATCAAACTTAAAATATCTTTGAGTGATATACATTTTTTTGAAGATTCAAGTGATCTACCATTTTCAAGAATTGATTTTGCAACCTCTAACATTGCAGGATAGGCGCTGCGCAACATATGATTTGCATAGCAGACTATATTCACACCTCTTTTTTCCCATTCTTCTTCAGTCACACTGTTAAAGCTTGTTGGAACAACCATTAAGGGTACTGTTTTACTTAGCTTATGAAATTTTTCACAAAATTCAAAAATTTCATCAGGTTGTTTCTCTTTGCTGTGTATCATAATGGCGTCTGAGCCAGCATTTATATATTCTTTGGTTCTAGCCAAGGCGTCATTCATCCCTGCTCCAATAATTAAACTTTCGATTCTAGATATAATCATAAAATCATTAGTAACTTGAGAAGATTTTCCTGAGTTTATTTTTAATTGAAAATTTTCTATAGTATCTTGATTGTGTTTCATACTATCGTCTAAAAGTGAGTTTTTTTTGAGACCAATTTTATCTTCAATTACAACAGCTGAAACACCTAATCTTTCAAGTGATTTTACTGTAAAACAAAAGTGTTCTGCTTTACCTCCAGTGTCGGCATCAAAAATCATTGGTTTTGTAGTTACATCAAAAATGTCATTAACGGTAGCCATTCGTGATGTCATGTCAATTGCTTCTATATCAGGTTTACCTTTAGCTGTCGAATCTGTAAGACTGCTTGACCACATTCCATCAAATTCAATTTTTTTCCCTTTTTTTAAAGCTGTTATTCTTTCTGTAATTAAGCCTGATAAACCATTATGAGCTTCATTTAGTCTTATTAATGGTTTAGCAGACAATAATCTTCTTAGCATTGACAGCCTTATGTTCGGAGTAGTTCCTATTTCCTTTAGTCTTTTATTTAAAATGGTGGATGATATTCCTTTTGTATAAGGAATTTCAACTAATTTACCTCCCCATTTTTTTAAAGTTTCTATCACATCTTTACGGACATTAACTTGAGCGCCTTTTTCCCAATCATCGCCATGGACAACATAATCTGGTTTAAGTAATAAAAGATTCTCAACATAACTATGCGTTGTTTGTGGAATTACTTTTTTAACTCCTTTGATTTCTTCTATAATGATTTTTCTATTTTCATATGGCATGAATGGCAATCTTTTAAAGCTTGCCACTGCATTATCTGTTAATAAGCCAATCGTTACTTCTCCAAGCTTGGCTGATTCTTTAATTATATTAATGTGCCCCTCATGAATGAGATCAACACTCATTGCAACATAAACTTTTTTCATTTATTTACTCCATTTTTAAATATTATGTAATAGCTATACATTATGATTCACCCGAAAGACTTTTACTTGATGTATTTTTACTATTTTCTTTATCTTTAAAATATTTTTCATAGAATGAACCGTCTTTCAATAAAGAGTATGTATAATAAAGCGTTTTTCTGTCTATGTTTGATGTATTTTTTTTTGATCTATGAGGACAAGTATTACTAAAAACAACTATGTCGCCAGATTTTAATTCTATGGGTTTAAAATCAATACTATCTTCTATATCTTTAATTAAATCAGGAGTGCCATCCTGTTTTGTATTTAACAAAAGTTCATCATATGAGCCTTTATGTGCATCAGCAATTTCTATTGTTCCATTATCAATATTACAATCATCAAGAGCTATCAGTACATTTACAAAAAAATCTGTATACTTATACCAACCTTTTTCTTGATTGCCGCATGAGTTTTTAAATAAAAAGATACCATCATAATGCGCATAGAAACCCTCTCCCCCTGGCGGTTTAGCGTTACACTTATCTTTAAATATCGTAAAATCTTTTTCAAAAATCTTGCTCAATAAAACCAATATATTGTCATTAATATTTCTTAATGTTTTGCCTTTATCAAATACCCTTTCAATTCTCCTAAGAGTGCCCTTTTGGTCATAATATTTCTTCACATTTACAGCATCATTAATTTCATTTGATATGTCTTTAGCTATATCTCTAGAGAAGATTTTTTTTACAACGGTATAGCCACATTTACTATATTCATTTCTATATTTTAATATATTGTTCATAAGGTACAGTTATTATAGAGTAGATTTCTCAATCTGGTTATACTTTTGCCTTCACCGCAACTTGAATCAAAATAGATATTAATATGCGATTTTAAATATTCTATAAATTCATTATCATTTATTTCGTTTAACCAATAGTCATGCAACATTGTAACTTCCTCAAATGTTGACGCCTTACACTTTGGAATATGATTTTCGATAGCACATGTATCTTTATATTGCAGATATGGGTCATAACATATTGTTTTTTTGCCAGCAAAAAATGACTCAAATAAAACTGAAGACTCTGGCCCAGATATAGTTAAATTAGATAATCCAATTGTGTCATATGATGATAAATGGAAATCATTAACATAAACTATATTTTTACTCATTCGAATCTTATCTAATAAATTTATTATTTTTGTATTTGAATATTTTTTTATATGTTCATAAGTTTTTTTTGTTTTGAGTAAATAATAATTATTTTTATGTTTAGCTGACAATTTTAATAAACCCTCAAGAAATGCTTCATAAGACTTATTATTAGATACGGCATAAATTCCTGTTGGCGAGTCAATAAAAGATATAATATTTTCAGCGTTGACTATTTGTAAATTTTTTAACATTTCTGCTTTATTTTTGGATCTATTTACTATTAAGTCTGAAAATATTGGGCCTAAATTAATATACTGATTAACTTTATTTTGTAAAGTTTTAAGCCATTCATTAGATGCCTTAGTACTTATTACTACATCATAATCCATATATGTATAATCATGGCAATGACTTACTTTAGGATTTTTAACATCTTTTAAGATATTAGTTGTAGTTGAATAATATAAAAATATAGTTTTTGTATTTTGTTTTTTATGTATTAGAGAAGCTGTGATATCATCAGCAGTCATTATGCTAATAATGTTATTTATATTAATCTTCTTATAAAAAATATCCCATAGAAATCGTTGTTTAAAATAACTAAAAAATGTACTTGCAAGCCATGGGTATCTTATTATAAGAAATAAAACATTAAATCTTATTTTAAAAAATCTTTTATAATAGAGCCATTTATCAGATTTTGTACTAATCAAATTAGACGCGTCTTTAATATTAAGAACATTGTAACCGTTTTTTTTATATTCATTTACCCACTCTTGATCAGACCCACCTCTATTAATAAATAATACATCATCAGGATTTAAGGAATCTTTCCCTATTAATAGTTTATCTGGTGGAAGTTGCCAACCTCTTAGTCCATCATCCATATACACGCAATATTTATATTCATTTCCTTTTAAGATTCTATTATCATTTCTTGAGCTGATTTCTTTTTCTAAAAAAAATAAACTTTTAAAGAAAAAATATATAAATTTAATTTTATTTTTTAAATAAAGATAAAAATAAGCTAATTTTAATATTTTTATTGTATTAGGTATTTTTCCTATTTTTTGTAGATACTTGAAAATATTCAGTTCAAAATCATGGGGCCATAAATAGATTGTTCCTTTAATATTATATTTTTTTATAATTTCTTGAGCATAATATATTGATATAAAGATATTTTTTGCTTCATACATTATTCTTTTGCCAATTAATCGTCTGCTATAATCTTTTCCACCCCAATTTGATAAAGATTCTATTGAAGATGAGTTAACTAACTTATCATATAGCGTGTTTTCTACTAATGATGCTTCATAATCAGCTAACCTATATTCAGACGCACCTAAAATATCATTCTCAACTATTATATTATTACTATTATTAAGTTTGATATGGTCTTTTATGGCATAGTTTTTTGACCAAAATATAAATTTTTGTAAAAAGGTTTTTTTGCAGAAAATAATATTATGCATTAATATACGCTGATTTATATTTTATATGTACTTACCAGGCAGTGCGTCCGCCATCTATACTTATGACCGCACCATTCATGTAACTACTTGCATTGCTACACAGATAAACTATTGTAGCCTTATATTCATCTACATCAGCCATTCTGCCCATAGGGATTAACTTTGATAATTCATCCGTAAATTTTTTATCGTGGTTGTTAAATGCACCACCAGGAGCCATTGCATTACACCTAACTCCATTTTTAGCCCAATATGTTGATATATATCGCGTTAATCCAATTAAACCATGTTTAATTACAGAATATGTTACAGGCTTAACAGTCTGCTTTTCACTATCTAATTCAGCATCTTCATATAAAAATTGACTTGGGGCTATAATGCCTAGATCTGATGAAATATTGAGAATTACTCCTTTATTCATTTTGGCCATTTCAGCACCGAAGTGCTTAGAACATAAGAATGCCCCAGATAATCCAACAGAAATTTCAATATTCCATTGCGCAAGATCAAAATCTTCTAATCTAGTTTTGTTAATTTTGTTATTGGTTTCATATTTGGCATCAATGGCAGCATTATTTATAAGTATAGATGGATACGCATTAAATTTTTCATATATTTTTTCTTTTGCAGATTGAATTTCATCTTCTTTAGTTATATCTGCACATACAGTAAAAACTTTTTTATTATACTTAGACATAAAGATTTTTTCACATCTTTCAAGCGCCTTCATGTCTATATCTAATATAATGATTTCAGAACCTGCTTCAAGCAAAGCTTCGCAATGTTGAACTCCTAATAAACCAGCACCACCAGTTACCAATGCAATATTATTAGATAAATCAAATTTTGTTAATACATTCATTCTAAATTATTTACTATTTTTTTTATTAATCTTATCAATTAATTTTTTCAAGATATTAGCTTTTTTCTGAGCAGTTTTAATATCTCTGTAATTTGTTTTGAACTGCATAATTTCTTTTTGTATTCTTTCAGCTATAGGAGTTGATATTTTATGTTTATACTTAGTTTTCTTTAAATACGCAAGTAACGAAGGTTCTAAATGAGGACATACACATGCGCCATAAAATCCATCTCCTCCTAATTTTACATATTCATTATAAAAACCTTTCCATGATAAACCAATTTTCTTATCACCTAAATAACGAACAGCAAATGTATAGTGTGTGTGAATATAATTGCTGGGCGTATGTTGTTCTATTAACCAGTCGCAATCCTTAATGGCCTTTCTAAATATAGCAGCAACTTTTTTTCTTCTAGAGGTCATAGATTTATATGATTCTAATTGTCCTAAGCATACAGCCGCAACTATATGAGGCATTCGATAATTAAGCCCAATAGTATCAAATCTAGTGTAATCAGGGTCTTGGAAATGAGATATGCCTAAGGATGTTCTCCCACCTGTTGCAGTCATATTTTTATAACCAATACCAGCAAATTTCCTTATTTTAGAAGCTAACACTTTATTATTTGTGCTAATCATGCCGCCTTCAGTCGCCCCACTCAGATGTTTTTTATTTTCAAAACTCCATATGCCAATATGGCCAGAACAACCGGATATTCTTTTTTTATAGAGGCCATTAAAATCTTGTGCATTATCTTCAATAACATAAAATTTATGTTCTTTTGCTAATTTCATAATTGGATCTATATCAACAGGCAGCCCTTGTAGTGATACAACTATTACAGCTTTGGTTTTTTTAGAGATTTTTTTCTCAATAGATTTAGCAGTAATTAGAAAGGTATTTTCATCAACATCAGCAAAAATAGGAGTCGCGCCAAGATGTATTGCTGCATAAGCATCCATCACTACAGTAAGGCCTGGAACAATGATTTCATCGCCAGGTTTTAAATCTAAAGCAGCTAAGCTTGCATGCAACCCAGATGTACCAGAATTACAAGCTATTGAATACTTTCTTTTAAATATTTCTGAGAATTTTTTTTCTAATTTAACTATATAGTCTTCATTAGAATTATTATCTAAAACATTCAGGACATAATCTATTTCTTTATTAGGAAATTTTGCATGCTTACTTTTAATATTATTTATTTTTTTTATATATTTATTCATAATTATTATCCTTTTTGCACAAGCGAGAATATTGCTGCATCATAACGCTTATTATCTGAATCATGATAATAATCTTTTAATATGCCCTCTTGCTCAAATTTAAATTTTTTTATTGCCCCAATTGACCTTACATTGTTTTTAGCTGTAACAACCATTATTCTATGAAAAGATAAATCTTTGACAAGATAATCTAAAGCTAATTTCATTACATCTGAAAATATTTTCTTACCCCAGTATTTAGGTGATAAGGCGTAACTAATTTCACATGAATTCCTATTCATATCAATGTCATGTATCCCAAATGACCCGATTACTTTTAATGTATCCCTAAGCTGAATAAACCACCAATGGGCATTTTGTTGGTTTGACCTTTTTATTAAATTTTTTAAATATACTTTAGTATCGTCACTTTTTTTATGAGGTTCAAATTCTAGATATTCATATAATCTAGCATCACTCGAATATTCAAACATATCATCAAGGTGTTTAAGATCCAAGTCAATTAACTTTATTTTAGACCCTGTGATATTTTTGAATTTAATCACTTTTATCTTCACTTGTTTTAAATACATATGGAGTTGGCTGATCATTCTGTAATTTAATACATTCTTTTGAATAATCTTTAATTTGTTTAAATATATCTAATCCTACATTTTTGCTCCATTGATCATGTAATTTTTGAGTAATAGGACCAAGTTTACCATTTCCAATATTTAATCCATTAATTTTTGTTACAGGCAATAAACAAAATGGAGTAGCAGTCATGAATGATTCATCCGCTGTATATGCATCATATGTTTCAAGATTTTTTTCAATGCACTCAATCTTCAATTCTTTGCACAGATCAAAAATATAATTTCTAGTGATTCCAATTAATATATTTCTTGGTTCCGGCGTATAAACTTTTCCATTTTTAACGAAAAATATATTATCACCAGTCCCTTCAGCGATGAACCCATCAGTGTCTAATAATAATGCCCAATTATTTTTGCCTGAAAATAAAGAAGCTTCAATATTTGCCATTTGATACCACATCCTACTTCTATTTTTTATTTTTGGCTCCATCAAATGTGATGGTATAGCTCTTTGACTTACTATGACTGCATTGATTCCGTTTTCTATCAACTCATCCATTCCTGCCACAGTCCATTTTAAAGGGAAATCTGCAACTATAACTGTGGGCTCCATTTTGTTATCAAAGACTGACGAATATATACCTAGAGGCCCTCTACTTACATTAATTAACAATCTGTGTTCATCATGTGGTTCAAACGCATCTTTATTTTTTTCTATTGTTTCATAGCATATTTTTTCTAGTTGATCTATTGTCAGCTTCATAGGGATTCTTAGTATTTTTATACCAACATACATTCTCTCTAAATGTTCCCTTAATTTATGCTGTTTTTGATTAAACGATCTAGTCATTTCAAATACCATATCACCCCACATTAATGCAGAATCAAATATAGATATTTTTGCATCTTTTTCACTGACATATTTGCCATTTTGATAAACAACTCTATTTGCTTTCATATTATTTATTTCCTGTTATGCGTTTGTTGTATTCATTAAGTAAATAATGGTTAAATATTAATTCTATAAATTCCCAATCTTCCTTTTCATCTATCTCAAATGATTGCCAGAATTCATTAGGAACCATTCCAATTTCACCGCCAAATCTATTCAATTCTTTGATAATAATTTCTGGCTTAAACATGTAAATTGCTCCATTTTCAACATACTCGGTATCTCTTAATTGTCTAGGTTCTTGAATCTTATAGTTATAGTTCAAACCTTTCAACTTATTGTTCTCATCTTTTTTCCATATTAAAAAATCTTGTAATTCTGCGCTTGAGAATGCTGAATCCCATTTATTTTTTGAAAATAAATTTATTGCATTTGATAAATCATTAGGTTTTCTTAAAGGCGCGGTTGGTTCTAACATTATTATACATTTGTATTTATTGCCAATTATATTTAATGCATGTAATATTGCTTCTTCAGATTTTGCTTCATCTCCAGATATTTCATCAGGCCTTTTAATTCTTTTAGCGCCATAACTTTCAGCTATATCTAAAATTTTATCTGAGTCAGAGCTTATATATACCTCATCAATCTCTTTAGTGAGTTTTGCTTGAATAACAGACCATGCAACTAATGGTTTTCCACAAAAGTTTAATATATTTTTATCAGGAATTCCTTTTGAGCCGCCTCTAGCTAATATAATTGCAATAACATTATTGTTCATTAATTAAATACCCTTGACTAACCATCCGCCGTCAACAATTAAATCCGTTCCTGTTACATAACTCGATGCATCAGATGCTAGAAACATAGATGGTCCAACCATTTCTTCTGGTTTAGCCCATCTTTTAAGAAGCGTATTATCAGCTCTTGCTTTTCTAAGCTTTTTATTATTCCAGCTTATTTTATTCATTGGAGTATTTGTATAACCTGGCACAATATTATTTACTCTTATACCATATTGTCCCCAATCAACAGCCAATGCTTTAGTTAATTGTTTAACGCCTCCTTTAGATGCTTGATAGGCAGGATTATTTGGGAAACCTTGTTCAGCGCCCATGCTTGTAATGTTAATGATACTTCCTTTGATTTTAGATTTAATCATGATATTTCCTATGTTCTTACAAATATAAAAAATAGCTGATAAATTTATATCAATTGTTTTTTGCCATGCTTTTTCATCATATTCGTGTGACACTTTTGGAATAGTAACGCCGGCGCAATTTATAACTACATCTGGGCATATATATTTTTTTGTATATTTTTTTAAAGCACCATTAATAGATTTTAGTTTACTTAAATCACATTTAATAAAATCTATATTACTTGATTTCAATGGTTTATTAATATCTAGATTGGTTACTATGGCATTTGCATTAGCAAACCCTTTCGTTAAAGCGTTACCTATGCCGCTTGAACCGCCAGTAATTAATATTTTTTTGTCAGATACATTAAACATATGATTTTGTAGTATATAGTTTTCAAAGTTTATTTTCCAATTCTTTTAAAGCAATCCAAAAACCTTCTCCATTGTTCTTATGTCCTTGCCATATTTCAGGTATAAATGATTGAGTAATTTTTGTTTTTTTTATGATGTTTAGAATACTTTTAAAATTGAGGGTCCCTTCTCCAATCTGTAAACCCTCTCCGTCAATACCAGAGGCATCAGCAATATGGTAATGTTTTACATATGGTGATAATTTTTTAGTATATTTAATATGGTCCAAATTAAAGTAATTACATGCCATATGTGAATGCGATATATCATGACAAATATATAATTTATTTTTTTTGCTAAATGCTATTATTTCATCTGGATCCATGAATAGGTTTTGGTATCTTTGTCCACCAAAATGCCATGGAAATGGCGCCATGTTTTGTGGAAGTAAGTATGTATCTCTATGATTGAGTGACTTAAAAGATTCAGACAGTATATTATAATATTTATTTCTAGATTTTAGTTCCATAAAACTATTTTTAGAAAAACCGCCACAATTAATAATTATCATTGGCCTTTTGGTCATAGGAAAATACTTCTTTAACTCAACCGTCTTATCAATAACATTTTGCAAATTTTTAATTGATAATTTTCGATAATTAACATTATCGGAACATAAGTTTAATAAATGATCATTTTTAAATAGTTCTGGTGAATGCACTAAAAAGTTACATTTTTCACCTTCGTTTAAGTAAGAATTGCAATTTTCTGTAAGATCATCGTAGCTCATATGAAACTCAATAATATCTGGAGTAATTATTTTAAGTAAATTTTTAACATCATGGAACCTTACGGGGACACCCCACTTAGACTTAAAATTATAATTTTTCTTAGGTTTAATAATTTTTTTAAAGTCTGATAAAAATAAAGCTTTCCCTTTTTCTATATTTTTAATTACTTTTTTCCCTATGATAGACGAAACTTTTTGTGGACTCATTCCTTGTCCTGGACTTTTAATTTCTATCATAGATTTTGTAATCTTAGTTCCAATTTTAATATTTTTTGAACTGAATATGCTTTTAGATAAGTTTTCTCGATTTATCATTTCCCCTTGTGTAATTACTCTATCATTATTACTGCCTAAACTTACCTCTAAATCCCTTATATTATTAATAAGATTTTTAAATTCATCTATATCTAAACTAGCAGCATGATCTGGGCCTTCCAGTTCTTTATCTAGCGTTATATGCCTTTCAATTATGCAAGCCCCTTTGGCTACAGCACATAATGTGGAGATTATTCCACGCTCATGACCAGAGTATCCCGTAGGAACATTATATTTTTTAATTAACCTGTCTATATAATCTAAATTTATATCTTTTAAAGGTGTTGGGTATGTTGAATTAGTATGTAGAAGAGCAAAATTAATTTTCTTTGATCTTAGATGTCTAACTGTTATTTCAATTTCTTTTTCAGAGCTCATACCTGTGGATAAAATTATTGGTTTTTTTGTTTTTGAAATATAATCAATTAATTCTAAATTGGTTAAATCTGCTGATGCAATTTTATATGCTGGTACATTAATTTTTTCTAAATTATCAACACTTTGTTTGTCCCAAGGTGTACACATAAAAATCAATTTTTTCTTTTTTGCATATTGAGATAGTTTCTTAAATTGATTTAGACTTAACTCAAATTTCTTAAGGAGATTTATAGTATATTGAGTAGATAAGTCACCAGACGAGATATTTAATGCATCTTTAGAATATAATTCTTTGAGATTTCTCATTTGAAATTTTACACAATCTGCTTTAATTTCTGAGGCATGATCAATTAGTTTGATTGCTCTAGAAAATGATCCATTATGATTCATTCCTATCTCAGCAATAACAAAAACTCTTTTATTTGATGCAATTTTTATATTCGATATAATCATATTTTATTTTTTGTTACCCATGATCTTAATCCATCATTATCAAAGGTAAATGGTTCAATGAAGAGTTTTTTCTTTTCTATTGCTTTAATAAAGTTTAATTTATTTTTTGTTGGCACGTAGAATAAGAAATAGCCTCCGTCACCAGCTCCTAATAATTTACCGCCAAGCGCGCCATGCTTTATAGCATAATCATATATAGCATCTAATGACTTATTTGTTATTTTTTTAGAAAACATTTTTTTTGCAGTCCATGCTTTTCCTAACATCTCACCAAAATCATCAAGCTTGCCTTGTAACAGACGTGATTTCATCTGATACGCAATTTCTTTTGATTTTTCTGCATATAACTTTTGACCTTTGCTATTTATTTGCATGCGTATATCCTTGTGGATATCATCCGAATTATGATTTTTACCTGTATAACATAGTAATAAAGAGTCTTCTAATTCATTTTTAATCTCATTAGTAATTTTCAATGGGTTAACAGTATTACCTTTCTCATTAAATTCAATATAATTAAATCCGCCAAAAACAGTTGCATATTGGTCTTGCCACCCCCCATCAAGGTTTAAAACAATTCTTTCAGAATGAAAAGCAAGCTCAGCTATCTCATAAATATTTAGTTTTGTCTCCCTGAAGTTATTAAAAGCACCGATTATAGCGCTTGCCAATACAGCTGATCCACCTAGACCAGAGCCTGTCGGAACATCACTGTATGTATATAAATTAAAACCAAAATCTGGATCTAAATTAATAATTATAGATTTAATAAGATCTAGATTGCCGTCAAGTTTAATAGAACTTAAATTTTCAAATTCAATTTCTTCGTTCAAGTCATATGATTTGATATTTATTTTACCATCGTCTCTTTTCTCTAAAACAGCATGGGTGAATTTATTAATAGTAGCATTAAAAACCACGCCATCTGATTTATAAAAATAAGTAGTTAAATCGGTTCCACCACCTGAAAAAGTTATTCTTACTGGAGATTTTGCTTTAGATATAACTATATTTGACTCATTCCAATTAATACTTTTTTCAGACACTACTCTTACTAATTTTTTTGATTGTGTTAATACTGGTATTGCTCTGATCCTTGTGTCTAAAAGTTTTAATATATTTTCTCTAGTATCATCACCTTCATATAAATAAACAAAATTTTTATTCATTACATCACACACCTTTATCATAAAATCTTTTTTTCTAATTAAAACTTTACGAATATCGCCATCAGATATTGAACCTATAATAAAATTTTTATCCTCTACAAATACTAAACCCAAACTATTTGATTCAATCTTCTTCAGCGCATCCTGTATTGTGTTATTTTTATTTACAGTAATATTTTTATTCATTTTTTTTTCTCTTCATTAATTTTGTATAATCTTCTGGTATCCCAATATCTATAAATATTTTTTTATATTCATATGCAGAAATTCTTAAAAAATCTATTTTCTCTGAAAATTTGTCTTCTAAGGAAAATTTTATCTCATTAATATTATTAAAAAACTCTAGATTATTAAACAGATAACATCCTGCATTAATATATTTTTTTTTAAAGCTATTATTTTTTTTATTAAATTTATTAATTATCCCATTTTTAACTTCTAAAGTGTTGAACCTGCTACAATCATTAATCATTGTTGTCATCATATTTATTGGTTCTGAGGCTTTATTTATAAAATCTATATAATCTGGCTCTATATATGTATCGCCATTTAACACCATTAATCTATCATTCTTGCTTATATCTGCAACATTTAAGGCATTTTTAATGGATCCTCCAGTCCCTAGTGGATTATTTTCTTTTATAATATAAATATCACTATAGTCCTCGAAAAACTCTTCTATTATATCTGACATATAATGTGTTAGAAGATATATCTTATTTTTTGGAAGATGTTTTCTAATTGATTCTATTTGATAAGATAAAAACGGCTTATTGTTTATTGGTGCCATTGGTTTTGGTACATTGCTCACAGCTTTTCTTAATTTAGTCCCGAAGCCACCAACTAATATAAATATTTTTATATCTTTCATAATCAATAAATATTTATTAAATTAACGCTTAATTAATTATTTGTTATTAAATCCTATTATACTGATCATCAAACCTTATAATATCTTGCTCTGATAATATAGAGCCTAGCTGAGTCTCAAGAATGATTAATGGTTTAGTGTTTTTATTTGTTATTTTATGTTTTGTTCTTTTTGGAACAAATGTAGATTGTGACTCTTTAAGTATTAATTCATTTTTTCCAATTATTATATGTGCCACTCCGCTCAGAATAATCCAGTGTTCAGATCGATGATTATGCATTTGAAGTGAAATACTTTGTTTTGGTAAAATTATTATTTTTTTTATCAAATAATTTTCTTTCTTTGTTATTACAATATAGTGTCCCCAGGGTCTGTGCACCATATTATTCCCTTCAATATTTTCTTGAGTATGTTCTACTGTATCATTCTTATTTATTAAATATTTATCTATCATAATATATCAATAGTTATGAGATTGACGTCTAAGTATTATATTTTTTATGCCAAATATCCATTGTTTACTAAAAACTATTTTTAATAATTTTTTAAAATATTGCAGAATATTTACATAATGTTTATATCGATGAGCAATAATCAATTGATCTACAAATCTATACAAGTAAAATTTAGAAGATATACTTGTTTTTGTTTCTCGATATTCGCCTAATATCTGATCTATTTTATATGGCATTAAATGTTTAGAAAATTTTAACCAGAGATCGTAATCTTGGCTAGACATTAATTTTTCATCAAAATCACCATACTTCAAGAATAGATCTTTTTTTAAAACAACTGCTGATGTTGATAAGCAATTTTTTATATAGAGAGATTTATGTAAAGGGCCTTTAAAATTACCATTTATGATTTTATTTCTTCTGCCATTTTCCCTGACATAATTTTCATCATGAATAAAAATATTATATTCTGGATTATTTATAATAATCTTGTGGCATGTATAAATTTTTTCTTCATACCAAATG
>CEUA01119731.1_pt1 | contig 15342 bp, 8 predicted proteins | sample 361541 | NCBI WGS metagenome assembly CEUA01 (sample SAMEA2623079, study PRJEB7988) | marine metagenome | isolation source: saline water (ENVO:00002010), including
TTGTACCACTTACGGCCCAGCTCAGTCGGTTTCAACCTGAACCTGACGCCCGCTCCGAACTTGACAGTGACTCTGGAGGGTCAGGGGGAAAACAACACCATCCTGGAGATCGATCAGCCCATTTTCCTCAACGGAACCGTCCTAAGCAGGTCGGTGATTCCCGAGGCACTAAATGGGACTTTGACAATGCAGATGCGAAGATCAGCCGCAAATGGGCCATTCATCACCCTAACGTCGTGGTATCTGAACGATTCAGATTGGTCCGGGGCATTGGGGCAATTCGCTGTGAATTGGTCATTCTCAGCTGCCGACGTCCCTGTTCCAGCAGGCCTTGTCGAGATAAGGTATCAATTCGAGGCAGATGGACTATTCGCAAAAGATGAGGCAGTGGTTAGGGATGAACATGGGGTAAAGAGTTACATCAACTTCAGCTATATCCTAAATCCCGCCCCAGTTGGATCTGATTCGGAGGTAGAGGTCACACTGTCCGACCACACTGGGACTTCAGTTGCGAGCTTCTTGGGGGACTACACCCTGGATTTCAATGGTGAGCTAGCGTGGAATCAATCGGATCCCGAGCTACCCAGGGTCATGGTCTCATGGAGGCCAACAATCGATGTCGAGGCGGGAGATTACCCCTGGCAACTGAACTACAGCGGCTCCACATGGCTTCTGCCGAATAGCGTGCTGGACACTGTCAGAGTCCAAGGAAGGGCGGACGTAACCTACACACTTGGCTCAGAATGGACCCCGAGGGGGCAATCGTCATGGATCTCAGGATTCGCCAGGGACATTAATCTGAATACCACAATTCTTGGAAACAACTCATCGATAATCGTCAATATGGAAGTCCCCTCAGAACAACCCCCCACTCCGGATGGGCTCCCAGCCCCCCCTGTAACCTACAGACTGGGTGAGCAGTGGATTGACAACACAACGGGAGAATACAACATAACATTCCAAATGCCAAGCGGCGTAGGAGCTGGTGTATACGACCTCAGACTCATTCTGGATTTCGAGAAGAACCCTCCACCTGGTGGCGCATACTACCTTGTTTCGGGGGCAGTTGTGCTGCAAGCCGGGATTCAGACCGAGTATGTGGTAGAGTCCGAGCCTTTGCAGTCAATCGTAATCGCAGGACAGACTCTGGTGACTAATGCCACAATCACCGATGTGGAGAGTTCGAAGAGATTGCAAAACACTACTGTCGATATGTACTTCGATTGGGGAGGCCCTCTTCAGCAGGTCCTCAATAGCACAGTTTCAGGATCGGACGGAGTTGCTCGCTTCACCTCTACAATTCCCGCAGACGCCCCCCCTGGGTATTACGACGTCCGACTACACGCGCCGGACGATCTCACTGATACCCTGACTACTCCTGACGCAGGCAGGTGGCTAGGCAATGAGAGCATGGTCAACCTGACTGTGCAGGTTGCAAGCAGCATTAGAATCGACAACGCCCCTCTGCCGGAAGTTACCGCCGGGCAGTTCTTCCAATTACAGGGGCAGGTCCTTGACGGAGTCGACCAGAACCGTTCAGTTTCTGGCCCCATGACCTTGGAGGTCTTCTTCCTCAATGACCCTAGTGAGACGCTAATCACCGGACACGTCACCTCAGCGAATGGCTCATTTTCTGTAATGGTGCCAACAGACCCACTTGGCGATGGAGTAACCAACGGGCTGAAAACCGTGGTGGTAAGCGTGGAAAACGGAAGCACCCCCTTCTACCTAACAGGGACGGGCAACGAGACTATCCTGGTCAGAGGTGTGACCCAATTAACAGACAGAAACCCGATATTGAACACAATAGTCGATAGGGGTACATCAATCTCATTCGGGGCTAGATTGGTTGAGTCGAGTGATGCAGACAGGCAGTTAGAAAACATGTCCGTCTCCGCACTATTCCACGAAACGTGGCTTAACCCCGAACAGTCCACAAACGGACAGGGCATTGTCAACTTCACATTCTCAGTCCCACACTCGCATCCCTTGGGGCTAATTCCAATAATTCTCATGTTCAATGGGTCGAACGGTTCGGACACACTGCACACATCATCAACCATCATCAACACCATTACAGTAAGATCCCCGACTACCATATCATTCGATCCAATTACCTCCAATCCAGCTGCGGGAGAGTTCCTAGACGTCAGTGGTACGCTGACCTCTAGCAACGGGAGCGGAATCGTGGACAGATCAGGAAATGCCCTGAATCCCACACTAAACTTCGCTATTGATGGCGACACCAACTCCTTCTCTGTCATTGGGGGGACGGTTGATGCAAACGGCTCATGGGCAGCTAGGATTTTCCTAGACCTTTCATTCCCCAGGGGGACTCATAACATCACTGCTTCTTACACTCCCTCGGTCAACTATTACGGTGCAAGCTCCGAGGATGGGACATTCGATAGCAGGGGATTCTCCATGCTTTCGATAATATCTCCTGCCGACTTGGATCCGGACGAGAGGGTTGTGAGGGGCGACAACATCACTCTGAACATGTCCTTGATCGACAATTCAGGGCAGTTCGTATCAGGGGGCCAGATAGACGTCTCGATAGATGGGACACAGTCGTGGTCAGGATTCACAGATGAGAGTGGCATACTTACAACGTCAATTCAGACCGACGAAAACCGGGCGCCGGGGCCGATGACCATTACCGCTACATTCGCAGGATTCAATGGCTCAACTGGATTGCTGGGCGATGAAACATGGACCAGGGTCGTGATACTAGCACCTTCTATAATCGAAGTGACCTCAGTCACGGGCTCGGCCATAGCAGGGGAATCTGTAACATTCACTGGAACTCTGTTGGATGAGCACGGTGCACCACTAATCGAGAATGGCGAGGATAAGGGCGGAGTGGTCCATCTCTCAATAGATGGCATAGATGTGGGTCCTTTGTACACCTCAATTTCCAATGCGTCAACTGGGACTTGGAGCATTACATACGACCTCCCACTGAACACTGACTACGGAGCTCACACTTTCACTGTGGACTTCCTCGGTGGATTTACCTGGGTCGATCCAATGGGGCAGGGCGACTCCCTGAATCCTGAGTATTTCCTCCCTTCGACAGTAACAGAGCAATTCAATGCCACGCAGACCTCGCAGGTAGTCCTAACTACGCCTCCGGGAGAGATAGACAGGAACGAGCTCCTGCTTATCGAGGGGATGCTAACTGATGGTGCTGGCAGAGTCCTCCCCGGCCGAGAACTTGACGTTTACATGAACGACCAATTCCTCACTTCACTATCCGTCTCGGATAACGGAACATTCAGCCTGTTCTTCCCCGTTCCACCAGATATGCCACTAGGGCCAAGGAACGTTAGAATCGAGTTCAGTGGCGAGGAGTTCGTAATCGCCTCAAACTCAACTACCATTTTCACAGTATTCGGCCCCGTCGAGGTCGAAATAGAGCAACCCAATCCCGTTGCAGTCGGCGATGTCCTGAAACTAAGCGGGAATGTCAAGGACAACCTGCCAAACGGATGGCTCGAGAACCACTCCCTTCAGATATTCATCGACGGAATATTGATCGGTACAACTACAACTGATGAAAACGGCCAGTGGTCACATTCCTGGGTAGTATCAGAGTTCCTAGATGTTGGGCAGCACTCCCTAACTGTAATTGCACCCGACCAAGGATATCACCGCCAGGGATCCGTTGAAGCGAACCTCACAATAGCGTATCATACTGGGATGACCCTGCAGGTGGAGAACAACGTAGTCACCAGGGGGGGATCATGGAACCTCTCTGGGAGGCTATTCGATGCAGACTCTGCGGGGAATCCCGGATTGGAGGGCAGGGAACTGTCATTCCTACTTGATGGCGAGGTCATCTCCACCATCACTACCAGCATAGACGGAACATTCAGCATCAGTCACGAACTTGGGTACCTGATCTCAAGGGGCTCTCACGATGTTTCACTGGTCTTCTCGGGGGAGCAGTTGTACCTAGCAAATTCAGTGAATGCCACGGTCTATACAAGGGCCGATGTCAAGGTCGAGATTCTGTTCCTAGAGGACGAGGTTGTCAGAAGCGATGGGAATAGGCCAATCAGGGTTCTTGGCAGGATTATTGAGATTGGAGGGGAAGGCAATACTATGGAAGAGATGGAAATTTCCCTATACTGGGAGGACTCACTCAGGCCGAATACGAAAATCACGTGGGACGAAACAACCGGGCAGTTCCTGGTGGAGTCAAACGCGATATCGACCATGCCTCCGGGAATTGCCAGTATGTCATTGGTCGTCGATCCAGACTCCTCAAGATTCCTCAATGGCGCCGAGATTAATTTCGAGGTCGTGATCAAGGTACCAGTCAACTTTGAGTTCTTGCCGGACGAACTCTACCTTGGTATCGGGGAAAGCTCCCTGTCTGGAAAGGTGAATGTCACAGCGACTGATCGCATAGAAGCCATAGAGGGAGTCTCCATAACAGCGAGACTGGTAAACGAGACCGCCACTCACTTCACTGTGGTAGGGGTCACCGATCAGAATGGAATATTCACTTACCAATTCGAGTCATTCCATGAGAACCACCCTCTGTGGGATATGGACTTCTGGGGCGAACTATCGGTGGAATTCAGCTCAGACTCGGATTTGATAGATCCGATAGACGCTGCGAGGCTCTCGCAGTTCTCTGTCGTGGACGTCGAATACGAACCAGAGGAAGGAGCATCCTTGATGGGGCCAGCGTTGACTGCCCTGACTGCGATTGTATTGATCGGTCTAGCCGTAGCGGGGGTGATGTTCGTAAGGAGGAGAAAGCAGGCCGCCATTGACGAGTTGGCAGGGGTGTTCAGCTACACGGCAGAACTCCTAGCCGCAGGGGACGAGGTAAGGGAGGCCATATTCAACTGCTACGAGGGGCTCTGCCAGATTCTGATGAGTCGAGGCTTCCTGAGGAGGGATTTCGAGACAGTCAGGGAGTTCGAGCTTGCAATAAGGAACGCCCTCCCGATTAGCGAGCAGGCATTGCTCTCACTGGATAGGATTTTCGAGGAGGCAAGGTACTCTAGCCACGTATTGGGCGAGCCACACAGGGAGAGTGCCCAGATGGCATTGAGTGCCGTTCTGCAGGAGATTGACCAGCTTGAAGAGATCCCATCAAGGGAAAACTCATTGGTCCCTCAGGAATGATTTTCCAGTGATAGCCCTAATGTATGGCCATTCCAAGTCGCACCAGAAATAATTGAACCAGATGGAAGTCTGAAAGTCCTCAGTACGCCACCAAAAGAGCCCGGTGACATTATTCTGGCCAAGCTCCCCAATTCTCCCTCCATGACCTCCAGAACCACATCTCGTCTATCCGCTGACGGCATTGGTATTTCCATGAAGTCGCCGTTAACCGAACCACCAAGATAGGCAACTAGGTCGCCAACTGGAAGAATCTCACTAGAGGCCATCTTTGACGACTCAGGGATTACTCCAATATGATTGAGAAAGTCCCCATGCTCCCTTGAAACCTCAGAGATGTTCGACGAGTCGGCTAGAAACTGTGAATGTGACTCAGAGGCAGAAATATCGAGACCAAGGGACGAACTCGGAGATGCTGATTCACCCTCCTCGACTCCATCGGAGATGCCTATCTCAACTCTCCTCCATGCCATGTTATCATCAACTCCACGAGACCGACTAAGATGAACCCATTGATTGAGGTATTCTGAAGAAGCGCTCGACGTGCTTACCAGTTCTATTCGGACTAGAAGTCCTTAGGGAGTCCATTGATTCGGGCATACAGTCCTTGCTCCTGCTATCAAGAAGCCTCTTTTCCAGTAGAACCACAATCGCCCTGTCTTCGGCCTTTCTGATGGGTCTGCCAAGTGCTTGCAGGACACTGTTAATGGCTGGTTGCAGACTGGCATACTTCCATGCCCTGCTTCTTCCAAACCTACTCGTGTAGTACTCAAACAGAGAATCTTGTTTGGCACTGGGAGGGGGGAGTGGGAGGCCTATGCAGACCACTGCATCAAGGATATTGTCAGAATAATCAATCCCCTCTGAGAGCTTCCCGCTGAGGACTCCGAAGATCACAGAATTCTTGCCCATAGATTTCAATTCGTGGAGTCTATTGACCATGCCGTCAACAGAGCGCTTTGACATCCCTCTTTCTTCCTTAAGGCGATGCCTCCCGAAGATATATCCGGTGTCTGAAACCACCCTCTCCATCATCGAATAGCTAGGGGAGAAAATTGCAACATTCCCAGGAGTATTCTTCAAAACTGAAGTAACATGCTCACCTATTTTCGAATAACTAGCCTCCCTCTCAGAGAACTTACTGGTCACGTCACTGGCAATTAGAACGTGTCTATTCTGGGGCGGAAATCCAGAGTTGTACTCCTTTCCCTTGTAACCATCTTCGGGAATTCCTAGGATGTCGCAATACATGACAGGGGGGAATAGTGTGCCGGACATTAGTATGGAGCCAGCGCATTCTTCGAAGATGGGCCGCCCAACTAATCCTGGATCAAGTAGGTGACTAGTAATTCTAGGTTCATCCAGAACGTTGTCAAAAATGAGCGAGAAAGCATCACTATTCCTATATTGGATACAAACTTCCAGCATCTCAGCAAGTCTAACACAGTCATTCTGCTCGTCCTCATCCAATGAATCGTCTTCGTCTATCTTGACTTTCATTAGTCCTCTATTCATTTCCCTAATTTGTGCGATATGGTCATTTTCCGGATTATCTCCTACGTCTTCGATGGCTCTGCCAAGTATTGTCAGAAATTCATCAGTGTCTATCCTCAAATCATCCCAGTTAGAAGTTTCATTTTCCTGAGTTTTCTGATTGAACCATTTCCTCAATCCATTGTCTTCCTTGATGGCCTTAACTTGTGCCTCCAGTTTCACAGCATCACTAAACCCATAGGCTTCGTTTGTATCCAATTGCACCGCCACTTTCTCGAGATTTTCCTTGTATTCCTGAATGTCGGATAGGGCCCTTCTGAATACCTGATCAGTTATCCTCCTTTCTAGGCCATTTCTTATCCTATCAGGGAGGTTATGTGCTTCGTCGACAATCAGTATGGACTCAGAAAGCTCAATACCCATTGCAGGAAGGGAACTTTCCCTCACCCCTTCAATGAAAACGTGGTTGTAGTCACAGACTAGGATATCAGCATCCCTGACTGCGGATCTAGCAGATGCCCATGAACAGACCTTTTCCTGCTTGCCGTAGTTGATGCTCCACTCCACATGTCGAGGCTCAGAAAGTATGGCGTCCTTCATTCGGTTTCTCTTTGCTTGCCTGCCCTCCTCTGTCGTATTCTGTTCGCAATTGCACCTTCCCGTCGACTTATCGATTAACTCACACATTCCTTCTCGCCCGATAATGTCAACCAACTTCACTCTGGGGATCCCCACAGGTAGTCTGGAGTTGATCATGTTGACAGTTTCAACAACAATTCTGTGCTGTGATTGCCTCCCTGTCATGAAGATGATTTTCGGGCTAGTTCCTTCGCTACTGCCTGCTACGGATAATGCAGAGGCCAATGATGCCGCAGTCTTGCCAATGCCAGTTGGAGCTGCCGCCAAAAGAAACCCTCCACTTGATAGCGAATCGATACCGTCTAAGATCATCTCAATTTGCGACTCCCTCATCTCCTCATGAGCCAAGTAAACTCCTAGTCCAGGAGCATCGGGAGTAGTCATGGAAACCGTCCTGTCAGTAGAACGACCAAGAAGATTGGGTTCAAAGTGGGTGGATGAGAGCGTCTAAGCTTCAGTCCTCATCGTAGAGTTGGCCTTCCTGGCTCTTGACAGAAGTCCTTCGAAATTGGGTGCGAGAGGGCGCATAGTGCGCCCCCCCGCGTTGGTTCCGTGCATCCCGTCCTCACACATTTCCCTCGCCTCAAATAGCGTTTGAATCATCATCATGTCTTGCGCGGAGGGCATCCATCCGCGCAGCCAGGAGGTCCTCAACTGTGGCATCTTCAATTGCCACACGTCTGATGTGTTCTCTGGCTGCCTGCCTAAGGACAACATCCGGGTTCTCCCCGTGCAATTTGCAGTAGTCACTAATCCTGGCACTCAGGTCGGGACCCAGATCTACTTGTACCCTGTCGCCCGAAATTTGGTGCTCAGATGAAAGATACTGCCTCAGGGCATATCGAATTACATCGGATCTATTCCTCATTCCATCAAGGCCAACCAGCCTGTCTAATTCCAGCAGGTGGTCCTCTGGTATCCTTAGCGAAACCATGGGGCTGTGGCCGGCCAACTTGCTTCCTCCAAACTGCACAGAGGGGCAAGGGGTCTTAATTGTATCTCAATTGAAATGCAAATGAAATACATTGAGTTGGACCTTAGTTTCCATTGTACGTAATATGTTCCCAACTTCCGATGGGAGTGTGATTCAAGGGCAGGCATACTCTCGGAGGGCCGCAGGGAAGCGCATGAAGACCATCAACGACGCCATCCATGGCCAGTTTCGGATAGATGGAGTCAGGAATGATTTGCTGAAGACACCTGAGATGAATAAGCTGAGTCACATTAAGCAACTAGGCCTCGCACACCTGGTTTTCCCAGGGGCTCACCATACTCGCTTTGAGCATTCATTGGGAGTCTCCCATATCGCTGGAATGATGGCTGAATCAATGGAATTAGATGAGTCTGAGACCGATCTTGTACAGGTTGCTGCAATGCTGCATGACGTTGGTCACGGCCCCTATTCTCACACACTAGAGCATATCTTACATGAGAGGGGTGGAATGGATCACATGTCCATTACAGAGGGAATAATAACTGGAGATTACGATGTACTCAGGGAGGGGGAGGGCAACTCAATCAATAATAGGAAGGCGATTCCCGATATTCTTGAGGGATATGGAATTGATCCAAAGGAGGTCGCCAGTCTGATCAGGGGCCCAGATGCCAGGGGTTCGGAGAGGAATCTTATGACGTGGTCCGAGGGGCGTTCCGATTTTGTCGAGCAAGATAATACCCTCGCTCACATAGTTCACGGGCCTGTTGATTGCGATCAGATTGACTACTTGCTGAGGGACTCGCACTTCACTGGGGTCAACCACGGTGTTATTGACTACCGGAGGCTTATCATGTGCCTCGAGAGGCATGGTGGCGACATCGCTGTTGAGGAGGGGGGACTCCCTGCCTTGGAGGGGATGTTGATGGCACGCGGTCTGATGTATAGTGCAGTGTACTTCCACAGGGTAACAAGGGTCACGGAGATAATGTTGTCAAGGGCAGTTGAACGCAGTGAGGAACTATTGCCCGACTCAGTTGATCTTCAAAGACGAGTCGATGCTGAAATATGGCAGGCCCTATATGGCGCAGGGGACTATGCTAGGGATATGATTAGGAGACTAAAGTACAGGCAACTGCTCAAGGTATGCGCTAGTCGAAGGAGGCAAGAGTTGAGTGAAGACCAGATCAGCCTCTTAGCCGGACTTGCCACTGATTCTGAGAAGAGGAGATCATTCGAGGATGAGATGGCTCAGAGGTCAGGATTGGAGCCCGGATATGTTGCCGTCGATGTCCCGAATATCAAACTCCTTCTCGCTGAACCAAGGATGTCGCAAGTGGATATCAGAATAATCGGGGATGATGGAAAGACTAGGTGGTTCAAGGAGCACACACCAATCGCCGATGCTCTGAGGACTCGTCAAGTAAGTCAAGCCGCAGTATACATCATGACTCTCCCCGGTTATGAGAAAAAGGTCTCAGAAATAGCCGAAAGGATGATTTTCACTTAATTCAACTCCCTCGTATAGGGGCACTATTGCACATCTCCAAGGGATACCATTCAAAAGGACGATTCGGGTCGCCAAAGCGCCCGGTACCTGTAAAAGGAATCGTTCAATCAACCGGTGAGTGCTTATGGACAGCCAAATGAAAACAATTTACGACAGCGTAATCGCAAGAGATCCAGACCAACCCGAGTTCCATCAGGCCGTTGAGGAGGTCCTGGATAGCCTAGGGCCAGTAATCGATGCACACCCCGAGTTCCTTCCAGTCGTCGAGTCTATGGTGGAGGCTGAACGAATAATACAATTCAGAGTCCCATGGTATGATGATAGTGGGAATTTGCAGGTCAACAGGGGTTTCAGAATTCAGATGAACAGTGCCATTGGGCCATACAAGGGAGGATTAAGATTCCACCCAACGGTGAATCAGTCGATACTCAAGTTCCTGGCATTCGAGCAGGTTTTCAAGAATAGCCTCACTGGTCTCCCGATGGGAGGGGGGAAAGGGGGTTCGGACTTCAATCCCAAGGGAAAGTCTGACCCTGAAGTGATGAGGTTCTGCCAGTCTTTTATGATGGAGCTTTGGAGGCACATTGGAGCAGATTTAGATGTGCCAGCTGGAGATATTGGAGTGGGCGGCAGAGAGATCGGCTATCTCTTTGGAATGTACAAGAAGCTCGCAAATGAATTCACGGGAGTTTTTACTGGTAAGGGAAGGTCATACGGTGGCTCGCTGATTCGTCCCGAGGCAACAGGATATGGGCTAGTTTACTTTGCTAGGGAGATGCTGGCAACCAAGGGGAAGTCATTCGATGGGGCCACTGTTGCTATCAGTGGCTCGGGGAATGTTGCACAATTTGCTTGTGAGAAGGTTCTAGATTTGGGTGGAATGCCAGTTACCATGTCTGATTCGGGAGGATGGATTCACGATCCTTCAGGTATAGATAGGGAGAAGCTTGCATGGATCATGGATCTCAAAAACAACAGAAGAGGAAGGATTAGTGAGTACGCGAAAAAATTCGATGGAGTAAGCTATTCAAAGTCAGAACCAGAGCCGGCTTTGAGCGGCCTCTGGGACACGGATGTCGATGTCGCACTCCCTTGTGCCACCCAGAATGAGATTAATGCACAAGAGGCGGAGATGTTAGTCAAGAATGGCACAATAGCCGTCGCGGAGGGGGCCAATATGCCATGCACCCCGGAAGCAGTGGAAGTCTTCCTGAATAACGGGATTTTATTCGCCCCTGGAAAGGCGAGCAACGCAGGCGGCGTCGCCACCTCTGGCCTCGAAATGAGTCAGAATAGCTTGAGACTCTCGTGGTCAAGAGAGGAAGTTGATCAAAGACTGGAATCAATCATGGTCGAGATTCACAAGTCCGCCTCTGAAACAGCAGCGAAATATGGTATGCCCGGGAACTACGTAGCTGGAGCAAATATTGCTGGATTCCTAAAGGTCGCAGAAGCGATGACAGCACAAGGAATGATCTAGTTCTCCTCGTTGATGGATGATAGGAATTTCTTGAGGCGTTCCGTTTCCGGATTATCGATAATTGATGAAGGGCCAGTTTCTGCCACAACCCCCTGATCCATGTAAATAACCCGATCGGCTACATCTCTGGCGAAACTAATCTCGTGAGTAACCACAACCATTGTCATGCCTTCATCGGCAAGGCCCCGAATGGTCTTCAACACGGATCCAATGAGCTCTGGGTCCAGAGCGCTGGTAGGCTCATCGAAAAGCAATACTTCAGGTTTCATTGCAAGGGCCCTAGCAATGGCGACACGTTGCTTCTGCCCTCCAGAGAGATTCCCTGGATAAGCATCTATCCGGTCAAGCATATCGACTCTTTCTAGAACCGCCAAGGCCTGCTCTTCCGCCTCCCTCTTACTCATCTTTCTTACCTGCCTCAGTCCCAATGTGACGTTATCCAGTACCTTCAGATGGGCGAATAACTCGAATGATTGGAATACCATCCCTATCCTTGACCTTAGATTGTTAATATCGGTGTGGGGAGTGTTGACTTGCTCACCTTTCAAGTAAATCTCCCCCCCAGTAGGCTCAATGAGTCGGTTAATACATCGGAGAACCGTTGATTTACCACTTCCAGAAGAGCCGATTATAGCGACCGATTCACCTTCATTTACGTTGAATGAAATTCCTCTAACAGCATGAACTCCCCCGGAGTAAACCATGTGTAGATCATTGATTTCCAGTACCTTTCCTGACATTCAGTTACCCCCTGTCATCCCCAGTCCCGGGATTCTGGTTTTTTCTTCCATCCACCTTAGGAAAAGTGCGAGAGTCCATGTTACTACGAAGTAGGATATCAGCACCATTCCCCAGGCGTATGCGTATTGGAAGGTACTTGCAACAATCAACTTCCCCTGTCGTGTGAGTTCTGCATATCCAATAATCATCGCTAGGGATGAGTTTAGAACCAAGTTGACCATTTCATTCCCCATCGGAGGTATGCATATCCTAATTGCTTGGGGCATTATTACTCGTCGCATGGTTTGAAGGTAGGTCAAGCCAATGCTTCTTCCCGCTTCCATCTGTGCAGAAGGAATTGCCTGAATTGCGCCCCTAATGGTTTCACACTGGTATGCGCCGGAATTGAAACCAAGGGCACAGATCGCACTGATGAATGCAGAATCGTACAGCACCCCCCCAACTAGTGTTCCATAATTAGATTCAGAATAATCGTATCTAGCGAATATATCCGTTAGGAAATTGTGGTTACCCTCTAAATTCTCGAAGCTAAAGATGTCCAGACCCGGCCCTTGAATAAGTGCCCCTAGCCTAACTCCAAAGTGAATAAACAAGAATTGAACAATTAAGGGAGTATTGCGGAAGAAGTCCGTGTATACGGTCGCTATAGTGTTTAGAGGCCTCACTCTCCAAGGATTCAATGAGATTGACTTAATTCTTATTTTGGCGAACTCGCCGTCATTGCTCAGGAATAGTAAACCCACGAATGTCAGAGCAATCCCAAGTAGAATCCTCAGGAATGATTCTGGCGCACCGACGGGTAGGAAAATGTACTCAATACCCTGCAATCCTAGATCAGTAGTTCCGGGAATGGCCGAGTATATCTGGAAAATCCCTGCCCCTAGGATGGGTATTCCTACTATCCTGACATTTCGAGGTTCATAACGCTCCACAATGTACCTGAGAGATGTTGGAGAGGTTTTGCACATAGCCAGGGTAACTCCTAGGAAGAAACCGAGAACAATTCCAAATGCGACTATCTTCAATGTCGCAATGAATCCGGAAAGGAACATTTCCTTCGTCTCGTCTACGAAGACTCCGAAGTTTCCATATTCGGGAACCACGAAACCGACCTGGTCATCTGCACCCGCATCATCGGTCCATAGGATGGACCCCCCATCCCCAATTGCTATTCCAGTGAACCCTGTCACCATAACAATGCCATTGAAACTGGTTTCGTTACCAAGTGGATTGATCTGCTGCGAAACAATGGTCCCACCGTTAATGCTCATTGAGAGGTAACCTCCGGCCCCTGTCATCAGTAACTTCGAGGTCGAAACAACTTCTACTGAAGTCAATTCGACATCCAGGTTTTCGGGACCAAGAATATATTCATTGGTTCCGGGGGGGTAGTGCCTTTCGAACTCCACCAGTGTCCACACATATCCAACATCGGTACCAGTTACTACATTACTCATCGATATCAGGATACTGCCATCATCTGTTATGGCGTATATCCGAGTGGAGCTGTAGAATTCAACAGATACAATATTCGAATCGCTTGCTCCCTCGGGAGCCTCTCTATATTCCCAGTTCTCACCCCCGTCATCGGAAAAAAGAATGGTTCCATCGGAGCCAACCACAATCCCCAGGTTCTCATCAATAAATGAAACCCCCAATAGGTCACTTTCGATAGATAGACTAATCTCAGTCCATTCTCCTTCCTCCAGCTCCCAAATAGTTCCATTATTGCCTACAGCTATGGCGCTCTGGCCCCCAGTCAGGGATATCCCATTTACTTGCGAATCCCCGGGAAGGGAGATGTCCGTCCATTCTGCATCAACACCGCTCTTCAGAAGCACCAATCCAGAATCCCCAGAAATAATTAGAGATCCAAAATCAGAGTCCGAGTAGCGTATGTCAGACGTCGTTGGCGAATCTGTATTTTCCCAGGAAATCCCGTTGTCAATACTATTGAGAATTACTCCACCTGTACCAAATGCCCATACTTGGCCACCAAAATTGGCAGCCGTGAGAAGGTCCTCTGAGGTTCCGCTTTCAACAACTTCCCAACCACTCGTGAATCCACTCGCTTGCCCGGGGGTTGAGCCAGCCACGAGAAGAATCACCGCAGTAATGGCGACAACTCTGGCCACGCCTTGTCCCTCTGCTGCCTTGGGAAGTCCGGATTCCGCTTCATGCATGGCGAGCCCTGATGTCTGGCATTCTTCCTTGGATATAGTCTAGGCGGACCGCCAATTCTAAGTCAAAACGCTCCTTGATGCGCTCATGAGGGGGGTTGCCGCCGTTCTAATCGTCCCGATCCTGATATCCTCTTCATGGGTTCTGGCATCAGGGGAGTCGGTTTATTCAATAGGCACTATTGCTGGAGAGGACTCTTCACATTTCGTAGCGCAAAATTCCGAACTAGAGGAGGTTGAGTACGAGAATGTCCCCTTCGCCATGAGGGCACTCAGAGATGGGGATGTTGACTATGTTATTGGCCCACACCATTTACTGACCGATTCCGAGATGATTGCGCAGTGGTCCACAATTTCCGTACTCGACATGTTTGATATCTCGGATTATTTCGTAGCCATGATTAGATCTGACAGTTCCCAGGAAAGCGGAAATGATGAGCTAAGGTACGCAGTTAATTCTGCGCTAGCGGACATATTTCAGAGGGGCACGGCATTCTCGACACACCAACTCTGGTTCGCGGACCTGCCTCAGTTACAATCCTCAAATTTTGAGATGTATGAGGATGCTTGGCCCACACCAACAGAGGGCGGCACATTACACAGGATACTGTATGAGGATACTGACATGGGAGTCTGCATGTTGGATCAAGAGTCCTCAATGACCAGGATTGATGATAATGGCGAATTGATTGGATTCGAGGTCGATATGGCTGAGATGATTACAAACAGTATAGCAAGCCACTATGAGGTCCAACTGACTCTCTATAGGCACGAAAGTGGAGTATTCGATAATGTGCTCAGCGACCTAACTCAATCCGACCTTTGTGACATTGCAATGGCTTCTGTGACGGCAGACATGATTCCAGGTGGATTCATTTCATCCTCCCCATATCATGTCGGTGGGACTGTGATAGTCTCATCCTCCGAGTCTCCCGAAATTTCCAATGTCGCCGATTTGTTCGGCCCCCGTGACTCTCAAGTTGGCGAATCAAATTTCGATTTGAGAATAATTGCGATTTTCATTCTCGCGATTTTCATAGTTAGAGAAGCGGTCAGGAAAGACTGAAGACACGTCAGTAATGTTCATCGGCGTACTACTGCCGAAGGGTGCTATGGCAGAGATGATGTATCAGGGCAAGGTTAAGCAGGTATGGAGTACTGATGACCCTGAGGTGATTGAGTTCAGGTACACAGACCAGATTAGCGTTTTTGATCAGATAAT
>CEUA01125629.1_pt1 | contig 15298 bp, 19 predicted proteins | sample 361541 | NCBI WGS metagenome assembly CEUA01 (sample SAMEA2623079, study PRJEB7988) | marine metagenome | isolation source: saline water (ENVO:00002010), including
TTTACTAATCACATCTTCAACTTTAATTGGATTCATATTACTCCTTACAACGATGTATTATCATTGGCTGCTGCAAATGGATGCTCTGACTTGTCCATTCTATTTGATAATGCTTGATTTTCTTTAGCCTGTCTATAACCTTCTTCATATCCTGCCATAAACTGATAATGCAAGTAACCGAAACCATATCCTAATGTTTTCATTTAATCTCCTAGTTAATATTCTATAAAAAAGGGAGCCATGGGCTCCCTTTGACGATGAGATCTACTTAATACTTCCTAAGTCAAACTCGAAGGTTGGTGCATATTCAGTAAATGGAACTTTATATACATTCCAAGATTCTCCTGATGCTGATTCACGGATATCGCCTCTGAAGCTGAAATGTGTTGCTACTGCTTGCATTTGCTCTTCTGATGCATCATCTTTAGAAACAGAGATTAAATCTGCTTTGTTTGGTGAATCAACTCTAACATTACCTGAACCTGACTTTTTAAAACATCGTATTTTCATAATGAAATACTCCTTATTTATTATTTTAAGTAATTGACCAAGACTATGTAAGGAAATACTCTACATATCTACAAAAAAGGGAGAGAAGAAGCCAAACATAACTATTGTTTAGCTCTTTCTTTGTATTCTTTGAGAATATACTCTAAATGCTTTATTCTCTTTTCAAGTTTAGGACAACAACTACAACAATGTTCATAGTTGGTTGGTTCTTTATGTTTAGGCTTGTTCATAATGTTCCTTTTTATTTCTGTAAAAAAGGGAGACTAAATAGTGTCTAGGTATCAGGCTTTTTTTCATTTACCACGAGGCAATTTTATACCGATTACTCTGTATATGTCTATACGGGTTCATCAACCCAAGCATTGTGGCCCCTCTGCTCTCCTATCAGACCCTTTCGGGAAACACTATTTAATCTCTATAAAAAAGGGAGCAAGCCTAATGACCTGCTCCTTCTTTTTTACCATTCTATCCTGATTTTAGGAAATTTGATGGATTTAAACTTATCAGTTAATAAGCCAAATATGCTTACATTTTCTAATCGTGCTACTAATACACTATTTTCTTTAGATAATGCCTCTAAACTATCATTTAAAGCCTGATTTGTTGTCTGTAGCTCAACATTATGATGAATTGTATCATTCATTTTGCTCCAAGACCTTTTAAAATGCTCTGCAAGCTCTTTATGATAAGGACTATTATCTATTAAGTATTGAATTGAATATCTCATTTTATTTCTCCCAATTTAATGATGTGCAACAGTGAAATAGCACCGATTCAAACGGCTCTTCGATCTATTCGCAAATAGCTCTTTAACCCACCACCGTTACACATCAATATTATGCTTAAATATACTATAAAAAGGGGAGCAAGCCAATGACTTACTCCCGTATGAACTAACTGTTACGAAGCTGATACCTAGTGTTGAGCATAGTTAACTGTGATACTGCTCTATCATAACTGGTTGTTCTATACACTACCGAACCGAATGGATTAAACACCGTGTATTGTGTTATATCTTCGGAAGGCTCTAAACTACTAACATATGTATCTGTTTGTATATAATACATAATAAAACTCCTTTGTTTAACTGTAAAAAAGGGAGAAGATGTTAATCTCCCTTATAGTTCAGACTACACCCTATGATATAGCTTACATTGTACTTACTAATACCCCATTGTATTAGATTATCATAGGGTGCCCTACTTACTCTTGTCATCGAACAATCTGAAGTAGGAATGCTTGTAGGTTAATAACAATTGTTATGTCCCCTTCTATGTATCAAGTCATATTATTCTCCTTTTATCTGTAAAAAAGGGAGAGACTAATGCCTCATCCCTTAATCACTAGCCTATCAACATGTCTCCATTGTTATCTAGCCATATCTTGCCTTCACCTTCTAACAAGTTGAAGTAGATATCTGAAGCTGATTGATTATAGCTAAAGTCTAGTTCTCTATCTGCTCCGCTTTCTGCAAAGACTATGTTAAGCTGTCTTTCATTGACATCAAGCCAATCTTCAAAGAACAGTTCATTACCTAGCTCATCTAACCATATGAAATCGTCAAACATATTAATCTCCTTTAATTAAGTTCTGTAAAAAAGGGAGAGACTAATGCCTCATCCCTTTCCCAACTACTATCCATCACAAGCTGGACAACCGTCGTGGTGGAAGTGCAACGGTTCCTCGAACGGACAATGAACCATTATGCAATCCACACAAGGTATCTCATTGTCCATGTTGCAATCTACATTGTTCACAACACATTCATGTTCATCCATGATATACTCCTATGTTAACTGTAAACAAGGGAGAGTATAGTGTATCATACTCTCGTGTGTGTGTTGGGATTGTATTGTATGTGTTGTGTGAAGAGGTGTGTATACAGTACGACACATGTATGTATGTGTGTATGTATGCTAGGTGTAGCTGTGGGTGTGTGTGTCTGTCTCCTCCTGCACAGGGCTGTGCTGTTGTCCTCAAGCACAGGGGTGTGCGAGTGAGACAGTGGGTGGGCCTGTATGGTGGGGATTGTCCTAGTTGAGTTCAAACCAATTGAACTGAATCAATCGAACTCAACAAGGATATGACCCACCATACCTGGATGTAGGGGGGGTGGTATACCCTATCTCCCCTCACTCCCATTCTAAGGCTATTTTTAGAAACCAACACTCTCAAAATACTTTGTAACTATCGGTTAACATATACTATATTACTGCATGAGTAAAGATAAAGAATACGATTCGTTCAATATGGGTACTGGATTATGGGAAGATGATGCAGACTCCCCTATATTGAAGAGATTTAGAGAAGATTATGAGTTATATGAGGCAGAGAAGGAGATCATAACTCGTTTACTTCAACAAATGTTAAACAATGAAGAGGTAGATTGAGAGTAGGGATTAACTTAAGGGTATAGTATAAGGGTAGAGAACCTGTACTCTACCTTAATGTATGTATATTCCTAAGGGAATATACTTATACTTAAGACTTATAGGAGTAGTATGGACATTATTAATAGAAAAGTAGCTGGTAAGTGGGAGAATTACGAGATATACACCGAACAAGAGGCGGATGATAAGGGAATTACCTATAAATACTGGAAAGAGTCCAGTGAAGGTAATTATGGTGTATCAGATGATGGATATGTAGGTATATGCTTAAAAAGAGCAGAGTATACCGATAAGCATAACCGTAAAAAGACACATATAAAGATGTCTTATGGGGTTGGATGGGTTAGTAAAGGTTCTAAGATACTATATGAACCCAATAAGCTTATGAACATCTTCACACAGGTTAAACCTACCCATTGGGCAGATAAAGAAGCCAGAAGAACTAGGACTAAACAAACTGTATCTGCATATGTAGACATGTTAATATCTGCACATGGGATAGATTGGGAGGCATTAGGTAATATATATAGACCTGATGAAAAAGCTCCTGCTGCAACTGTAAGAAGATTAATGAAACAGGAGTCAATAAAGACTATGGTAGAAGAAAAAACTAAAGAAATATTAGCAAAAAAAGGTATTACCAAAGAAAGAGTATTAGATTTATATGAAAAAGGACTATTGATGGCTGAGACTAAGATAGATGTAGGTAACTTTATTAAAATAGCAGATACCTATGCAGATCTATTAGAGATGAAGCCAGGAAAGAAAGTTGTAACTGATTCTATAGAACTAGATTTTTCATCTAAAATTACTGATGTAATTGAAACTGAGGATAAGAAATTAAGATTGGAGAGAAAAGATGAAGAAGGATAATGGAGCATATAAAGATGATATAAATCATCCAGATCATTATACTAGAGGTATAGAGGTAATAGATTATATAAATTCCTGGAATATGGACTGGAACAGGGGCAATATTGTGAAATATGTCACAAGAGCTCCATATAAATGTGATTCTATTAAAGATTTAAAAAAAGCTAGGTTTTATTTAGATAATTTAATAAAAAGGTTAGAGAATGGTGAAATACCTAATTCTTCATGGTAATGGATAATAAATCTACTATATTAAAGAAATTAAAAGAAAATATGATATTATTTGGTAAAGTATCTATTCCAAACATGTTTTCTTCAGAATCTCCTGATTTCCATTATACTATTGCAAATAAACTTAAAGATGACTCTATTAAGCAAATAAATATAATTGCACCTAGGGGACATGCTAAATCATCTATAGTAGGTGGTGTATTCCCATTATGGCATATAATGTTTGATAAAGGTCCTAAATTAATAGTATTAGTCTCAAGAACTCAAGATCATGCAACTAAATTACTAGGTACTATAAAGGATGTATTAGACTATTCTCAGCAATTTAGACAAATATTCGGGTATTGGGGTATAAATTCAGCTAGAACTTGGGCTAAGACTGAAATAGAATTAAAAGATGGTTCTATGATTATATGCAAAGGTACTGGTCAGCAGCTCCGTGGTATTAAACATGGTAACCAAAGACCTACATTAATCATTGTAGATGACCCTGAAGATGAGAATAACACTAAAACATCTGAAGCTATGGAAGGAAATTTGAGATGGTTGCTGCAATCAGCAGTTCCTTCATTAGATCCAATGAAAGGTAGGATAGCTATAATTGGTACTCCTATACATCAGAGGTGTATGGTTGAAACATTAAAAGAAATGAAAGGTTGGGACAATATGCTATTTAGACCTGACCTTGATAATGAAGTTGCTTTATGGGAAGAATGGCAGCCTATAAAGAAATTGAAGAAAAAGAAGGAAGAATTAGAAAGTATTAATAGAGTTTCTGTATTTTACAGGGAATATATGTGTGAAGTGGTTGGTGATGAAGACCAATTGTTTAAAGAATCTTATTTTCAATATTATGAAGGTAAGCTAGAGTATGAAGATAATCATGCATTTTTAAGATTAACAGAATTAAATGGAGAAAGAGCAGATGATTTAAGACCAGTAAATGTTTTCATGGGGGTAGATCCTGCATCTTCTACTCGTCAAACGGCTGATTATTCCACAATTGTCACAGTTGCCATTGACAAAGATGGTAATCGGTTTGTTCTTCCATACTACAGGAATCGTGCTACCCCCATGAATGTTGCTGAAGCTATTATGACTCAGGTTAAAGTATATAGACCAGATAAAACTAGAATAGAATCAGTTGGATATCAAGAGATGTTAAGAGAATATATAAGAAAAAGATGTGAAGAAGAAGGTATATTCATCCCTGGATTAGAAATTAAAGAAACTCCTAGAAATTCCAAATCTTCAAGGCTAGAGACTATGGAGCCTTATTTTGCTCAAAAGAAGTTTTATATGACTAAAGAGCAAATGGAGCTTCGTGACGAACTTCTTATGTATCCTAGAGGTAAACATGATGATCTTTTAGATGGATTATTTTATGCAACTAAAGGTATCTATACCCCTCATCATAAAGCTATTGATAAAGAAAATGAAAGAGTGAGACCTAGAATATTAGACGGTGGATCTGATTGGAAAACTGCTTAGCGTTGTAGATGTAGTTTAATATAGTGTAAGTTCCCCGCCAAATTGATAAGGTAGATATATGTCAGACAGACATCCTGAGTCGCAACTCACTTCGGACTTAATAAAAGACTATTCAGAACAAAGATCAAGCTGGGCTAAACAAGCTGTTGAAGACAATGAATTCCGTAATGGAAAGCAATGGTCTGATAAGCAAGTTAAAAAACTAAGAAGCAGAGCTCAAGAACCTATTGTTGTTAATGTTATACATTCAGCAGTTGAACAAGCTAAAGCTTTACTTACCTCTAATAATCCTAGATTTCAATCTGCTGCTAGAGAAGACTCTGATGTTGATGTTGGAAGGTTATTTTCAGATGTTATGTCATGGATATGGGATCAATCCAGTGGAAATATTGCCTTAAAGCAAGTTATTGATGACTACTATGTTACTGGTATGGGTGTTATGACAGCATATGTAGACCCTCATAAAGATTTCGGAAAAGGAGAAGTTTGTGTAAAAGCAATTAATCCTTTAGATTTATATATAGACCCTTCATCTCAAGATCAATTCTGTAGAGATGCTAATCATTTAATAGTAGCTAAAAAAGTAATGAAGTCTCAGTTGTTAGATTCTTATCCTGAATTTGCAGAAATGATAGAAAAAGCTGTCGAAACTAATCATTTAGATATTTATCCTACAACTAGACATGGTTTATTAAATGAGCAAGTTAATCCTATAGTTGGGAGAGATGGTCAAGATGCAGCTGAAGATAAAGAATTAGAGTTATTTGAAAGATATACTAAGATAAAAATTAAATATATGAGGATTTTTGACCCTCACCAGAATAGAGAAGAGGTTTTAAATGAAGAACAGTTTAAAGAATTTCAGATGCAAGACTGTATCATCACTGTTAAGATGGATCCACAAACTGGTGAAGAGATTAAAAGACCTGTTACTGCAGATACTGAAGTTCAGGCTTTAAAAGGGATACATAAAAAACTAGGTCCCGTCTTCCATCTTCAACAACAAATGAATCCTCAAACAGGTCAAGCTACTCCAGTTCCAGCTCCAGGTCCAGAAGAAGGCCCTATGGCTGTCCCAGGTTCTACTACTGAGATATTTTTACTTAAAAAACAGGAATTTATAGAGGATGAGCTTATAGAAGTAGTACCTGTTGAGATAACAAATATTAAAAGATGCATGAGTGTAGGCGATGAGTACCTTTACTCAATCGTTTTACCTATAGAAGAATATCCAATTGTTCCATTTATGAATAGACATAATAGAAATCCTTATCCAATGAGTGATGTTCGTCTAGTTAAAGGCTTACAGGAATATATTAATAAAATCAGAAGTCTTATCGTTGCTCATGCATCTAGTTCTACAAATGTAAAGCTGCTTATTCCTCGTGGTTCTATGAATAAAAGACAGCTTGAAGAAGAATGGGGAAGGGCTGGTACCGCTGTTATAGAGTATGATCCTGAATTAGGGTCTCCTATAGTTGCAGGTCCAGTACCATTACCCAATGAATTGTATAAAAATGAAGCAGATGCTAAGTCTGATATAGAAAGAATCCTTGGTATTTATGCTATGATGCAAGGTGATCAAGGCTCTGCACCTCAAACTTATAAAGGTACTATTGCTTTAGATGAATTTGGACAAAGAAGAATAAGGTCTAAAAAAGATGATATTGAAGCTTGTTTAAATCAAATAGCTAAATCTATCGTTAGCATGGTTCAATGGATATATACTGATAGAAAAGTAGTTAGGATATTAAAACCTAACAATACTCAGAAGCAAGTTAAGATAAATCAACCTATATATGATGATATTACAGGTGATTTACTAGGTAAGACTAATGATATTACTATTGGGCATTATGATGTTCAAGTAGTATCAGGCTCTACATTGCCTAATAATAGATGGGCAAGGTTTGAATATTATAAAGAATTATACTCTATGGGTGTTATTGACCAAGTAGAGTTATTAAAACAAACAGATGTTGCAGATATGGAAGGTGTGTTGGATCGTGCTGGAAGGGAATCTCAATTACAACAGCAAGTTCAAGGTCTTACTGAAGAAGTTAAAAATCTCAAAGGTGATTTACAAACAGCACAAAGAGAATCTCTGCATGATAGAAAACGAGTTGAACTAAAAGAATTTGAAGTAAAATTAGCCAAAGCTGAAGCTAAGGCTGAAATGGCTTCTTCGTTGTACAAGTCCAGGGCTGGCGACGAATTAGCCAAGCTCAAAGAGGCAGTCTCTGACCTAGAAGATGATGAAGGTTCAGAATTGCGTGAGCGAAATACTAAAATAATCGGCCTATAGATCATGCTGGGCTTCGGCTACAATGATCGGAAAGAATAAAATGGACAATATGATGGAAACTCGTAATGCTGCTGACGCTCCTTTAGAGAGTGCACAGATTCCTGTTGAAAATACAGGAATAGACACTACAGCTGGCGAAGGGAATGGGTTATTCCCTCAAGGAAATGATGCAATTACGAATACAATAGGTGTAACTCAAAATGTCTCAGACAATAGAGAAGGCCTACCTTCTGGAATGACAGCTCCAGTAACTGAAACAGTTGAACCTGCTCCAGTTCAAGAAGGAACTGTTCCTACAGAAGAACCGCTAGCTAAAGATGACCCAAGTCGTATGCAATATTGGCAATCTCAAGCAGATAAAGCTGTGAATGATAATCGTGCTATGTCTCAAGAACTGGACTATTACAAAAATGTACTCGGACCTATAGGTGAAGCTATACAGTCTGATCCAGAACTATTAGATAGACTAGAGCAAAAGACTATCCACAATGCTCCTCAACAAGGTTCTCCTACCCAAGGAAATCAGTTTGGAACATTGCAGAAGCCTGAAATGCCCCAGAAGCCACACTCATACAACGAGGTCGATGCGTATAATAATCCTGAGAGTGATTCATTTAACTATAGAATAGCTAAAGATGAATTTCGTGACAATATGATAGAATACTATGGTGCTGTTGATAAGCAAAGAGCTGATATTCAAAATGCTCAAATCAAAAAGCAACAAGAGTCAATGGTTTTAAACCAAGCTCATTCGTATGCTATCAATAACTATGGAATGGATGCAAGAACTGCAACTGATTTTGTGCAGTGGGCAAACAATCCTCAAAATGTTACGATGGATCATTTGGCTAAAATATATAAAATGTCAACCACTCCAAGTCAACAAGTTCAGGCTAATCAACAAAGAGTGCAACAAATGCAGTTACAAAAACAAAGGGCTGAAATCCCTCGTACTGCCGTTGTACAGCAAGGAAGTCCTGCTCCTCAGGTAACTGAAGAACAAGCATTCTCTGCATCTTTGCTAGGCATGAACAAGAAATAAAGAAGGAGAATAAAAAATGGCTACAAAAGTATTAGAAGCCAGTGGTGTTCTTTATGATGACAGAAGAGATTTTTACATCGATCCACAAGTTGTTAAAGAACTGTGGACAGATGTAGCTCCGTTTACAACGGTAGTCTCAAATAAAGAAACCCGTCAAACAAATGATCCTGTGTTTAAAATGTTTGAACATAGGAATCCATGGGTAAAACAACAGTTTTTTGCTGCAAGTAACCCTGGTAGTTTAGCTGCAGGTGATTCTGAATCAGATGCAATGACAGTAGATACTATAAGCAATTTGGCTTCAGTGCCAGATTCTTCATGGTTAGGCCTTTTATGTGAAGTTTGGGATTCAACCCTTACTACTAATAAAGGTGTAGTTATGATTACAACTGCAACAGCTGCAGATGCTGTTAAGTATAAAAACATGACTGATGGTGCAATTGATGTTGCTGACAATGATGTATTTCAAGTAGTTGGTAATGCTCGTTCTGAGGGAGATGTATCTCCAGAAGCATGGTCAGATGAATTGCAAGTTGTATGGAATGCTTGTCAAATTTTCAAAACACCTTTGGAAATTACAGGAACTCTATTACAAGCTGCACTTCGTGGTGAATCATCAGAGCTATCTCGATTAAGATCACAAAAAAACCAAGAGCATAAAATGCAAAAAGAAAAAGCATTTTTATTCGGTACTAGAGTTGGTGGAACTAACTTAGGTAGTGGAGATACTTTTGCTGATGGTGGTAGAACTGGTGGTGCTAATAGTGGTAAAGTTAGAACTACTTATGGAATACTTTCAGCTATCGAAAAGTATGGAGCTGCTTCAGGTGATGATCAATCAAGGTTCACTGTAGATGCTGCTTATACATATGCTAACTTTGTAGATGATATGGAAAAAGTTTTCCAATATGTACCTACAAGTGGTGTTAAAAGAGCTTTCGTTGGAGCTGGTGCTTTAGGATACTGGTCTAAAATGGCTGGTTCTTCTGGCTTTGCTGGTGGCTCAGGTTGGACTGTTAATTTAAGTGATATGAAGAGAGATACTTTAGGTTTTAACTATAAAGTATTAGAAACTCCTCATGGTATACTTCAATTAATACCAACACCTGCATTGAGAGGTCCTCATAACAAGAAAATGCTTGTTGTAGATGAAGACAATATGTTTCATGCACAATATAGATCACCAATGTTCCAAGCGAACATTAAAACTGATAATGGATATGATGGTGTGAAAGATCAATACTTCTCTGATGAAGGTATTGGTATAAGTCTTATCGAATCACATAATCTATTCACTATTACAGCTTAAGGGGGGGACGATATGTCAAGACCTTATATTGGTGGTTCAAATGCAGCGGTTGAAACAATCACTGCAAGCAAAACACTAACAAGTGCAGATCACGGGAAAACCTTTTTGGTTGGAACAGATGCATTAGTGATTACATTACCTGCTACTATGAAAGGTATATCATATACTTTTATTAACAGCGGAGCTGATGGGGGTAATATTATAACTATTAGTCCTGCGGCTGCTGATAAAATAATAGGTAGTATAGCTAATGCTGCTGCAGATAGTGTTTGTTCCGCTTCGGATGATGGCGATTTAGTAAATACAAAAGCAACTGCAAATAAAGGTGATAGGGTTACACTTATTGCTGATGGTGCAGATGGTTGGTATATTACTGAAGGTGTCGGAATCTGGGCAGGTGCATAAATAACGATTTGGGCGGGATTAACTTCTCGCCCAATCTTAACAATTAAACAAGCCCATTCACGGACGGTCAGTCCTTAGGGCAGGAGGGAAATATGGCAGGAATACACAAACTTACAGTTCAAGAGGCTCAGAATGCTAAACTTGGACAAGCTGGATATAAACATATAACAACAGGTGGTACTGCAAATACAGGTACTGCGGCTGCAGGAGTAGAATATGTAGCAGTTCTTTCTCATAATGATGCTACTAAAATTACTACTGAATCTAATGATACTGATTTATATCCTGATTTAACAACAGTTCTTTTACCAGCTGGTTGTTGGTTGTATGGTCGTTGGAAAAAAGTAACTATTACAGAAACTAATGGCGCAGCATCAGTATATAGAGGTTAGTTATGGCATTAGTAGCTAGCTTTGAATCAAGAATAGAAGACCTTGCTGGACCTAAAGACACCATTACATCTGATGAATTAGAACAATTTGTTAGTAATGGTGCTCAAGATGTTGCAGATAGGATGAAAAAATTAAAACCTGAAATAATGCATAGGTTTACTACTAGAGTTTCTGGGGATTTTACTGGAGCTATTGATATTGATGAGTATGGAGATTTAGTAGGTATTGAAAGCTCTACTGGTAAAGAGGTTAGATCAGTCAGTTATAAGTTTAGACAATACTTATCATTAGCAGATTCTATACATTATGCATCTTCTGAAGATCCAGTATTTTATGTTTACAATAATCACTTGTTTGTAAAACCATCTACAGGTTCTGGTTATATATTCCATATACCAAAAGATTATAATATTAATATGGGCAGTGGAACTATATCGGGGTTTCCTGGAGAGTTTTATAGGCATGTAGTTTTATATGCAGCTATACAAACTTTGAATAGAAAAATGGTAGACAAAGACCTTGATCTGCCTGCTGATCTAACATTACCTGAAGCACCTGTAGCACCTAGTATGAGTACTAGTGTTACGGCTACAACAAGCCCTGTTCCAACTTATACAAAACCTTCTATGTCTATTAATATGTTAAACATAGATAATTTAGCTGTGTCAGCTGAGGCACCTCCTTCAGTTGTAATTACAACTTTAAATATAACTGACTTAACTATAAGTTCAAGTGCTCCTACGGCTCCTGCAGTTCCAGTATTTTCAGATCAAGCTGCGGTGTCAATAGTTGCATTACCAACTGCACCTGTATATACGAAGCCTTTAATTTCACTTACAATGTTAAGTATAGATGATTTGGATATATCTACTAATGCTCCGACTGCTCCAGCTCAACCAGCATTTTCTCCTCAATCATCTGTAAACATTGCTGCGCTACCAACTGCACCTGTATATACAGCACCTACTTCTGTTCCTAATTTTTCAGATATTGATTTCTGGATTAATACAGAAGAAGATAGTGAGCTAGCAGCATCTAGGGTAAGTTCTGTAAATGCAGAGATTAGCAAGTATCAATCTGATATACAAAATAAGCTAAATGAATTTAACGATGCTAACGCTGAATATCAAGCTGCTATTCAGAGAAACTTACAACAAGCTCAAATTGATTCACAAAAAGCTGGAAGAGATTCTGATATTAATATTCAAGAGTATTCAAATAGCATTCAAAAGTATTCTAGTGAATTGCAGGCATATAGTCTTAATATAGATAAAGAGGTTAAGGAATATCAGCAAAATATTAATAAAAAAGTACAAATATGGCAAACTGAAAATGGAAATTTACTGCAAAAATATCAAGTAGATATACAAAATGAATTAAATGTTTTTAATAAAAACAACACTCTTTACCAAGCATCTCTTGATAAAAACATGCAACAAGCTCAAATAGATTTATCTAAAGCTACTAAAGATTCAGAAATATCTATTCAGGAGTATGCAAACAATCTACAAAGATATTCAGCTGAATTAAATTCATTTCAAATAAATGTCAATAAAGAAGTTGAAGCCTATCAGCAGAATTCTCAGAAAAATATTCAAATATGGCAATCTGAAAATGCTAATGAATTGCAAAAGTACTCAATGGATTTAAATAAATATGAAGCAAATATGAATAAAGAGATTCAGGAATATCAACAAAATCTATCGAAGAACTTGCAGATTTGGCAAGGTGAAAATGCTTCTTTATTACAAAAATATGCAAATGATATGCAGAATGAGCTTAATGAGTTCAATAAACTTAATACTGAATATCAGGCTAAGCTTCAAAAAGACCTTCAAGATGCTCAATTAGCAGATTCTAAAGAAGGTAGAGATTTGCAATTATTTTCAGCTGAAGTTGCACAGTATCAAGCTGATGTTGCAAATAAAGTTCAAGGTTTTCAAAGTAAACTACAAAAAGAAAGCACAAGCTATCAATGGATGCAAGCACAGTATGCTGCATTGAAAGCAGAATATAATGAAGCTTTCGCAATAGGAGTATAAAATGGCTACAAGAATGAAAATGAGTGTTGGATGTACAGCTTTCCATAGGGTGGCTGCAGACAACGATATGCCTGCATCAGATGTGGGTACAAGTGAGGCTAATCTACAGGGTCTAGGTGGATCTGGAGATTGGCAAATAGATGGAGATAATAATGTAACTATAGGTACAGCACATGCTGTTTTCAATGAAACTGAATCTGCAATAGGCAGTGGAGCGTGTACAAATTTTCTTTACATTAAAAATACTGGATACACAAGTGCTACAAAAGATACTGCTGTAGATGCAGCTTCATTTATTACAGTAGGATTAGGTGGAAATTACGATGCAGTAGCAGGTTTTAAATTATATCCTGGTCAAGCTATAATGCTGCCTGGTCCAGGTGATGCTTGTGATGATTTAGCTGACAATGATATAGATTCAAGTGTTGCTGCAACATATGTAGAAATATTCTACTCATAAAGGGGAATTATGACACAGAGAGAAATGGTAGAAACAATACAGCAATTACATCCTGAGGTAAGTGTCAACAGGATTTTAAAAATGCTTAATCAAGCTCAAGATGATTTCTGTAGAAAGACTGAAATTATAGACACTTCTCTGTATACATCTATAGTTAGTGGTCAAAGGTATTATAATTTAGATAGAAAAGTTAATAGTATCTGGAGAGTAGATGTTGATGATGAACAAGTAGATCATTTAGCTGGACAGCCAGCAAAAACTGATATAAGTTAAGGAAGGTATTTATGGCGTCAAATAACTCAAAAGGATGGTGTTGGTGGGTTGAAAGAGGTAAACTAGGTTTAGCTAAAACGGAAAACTATGGCAAATCATTTACTTCACCAGAGCCTTCAGATGCAGGTACAAACAATGTAAGGATATTCTGTTCAGCTTTAGCAGACCATTTTTCAACTGGTTCTAGTATGAACCTTGATGCTACTACATCAGATATTCCTGATATTTTTCATGAATCTTTAATAGCTAAAGTTCATCAAATGATTTATGAAATGAATCCTCAGACAATAAATTTAGCTCAATATTGGGGAGATAAATACAGGTTATCTGTAATGGAGGCTAAACGATATGGAAATATTAATAGAACTGAAAAAACTCATATAATGGGAGAGGACTATTAATGACTGTTTGGACAGAAGATTCAGGTTCCACTTACCCTTATATAGATAAGCAAGTAGATCTTCCTTCTGGGACTACCTTTAGAATCAAGAATAGTTCCTCAGTTGATTTAGTTACAGTATCTGAAGAGACAGGAATCTGGACCATGCCTTTTGGCTTCTCAAGTACTGGCAATCATAATGTTATCGGTAGTATGAGCTGTACATTAGGCTTAGATGTAGGTGGTGCTATTAAAGTAGGTGGCAATGTAATAAAAGACAATAGTGGATCAGCATCTTTAACATTTAATGGTTCTGGAAAAATAAGTAATTTTGATATTATAAGTGGAACTATATCTGGTGGATTAACATGGTCATCAGCTCAGAATTTAAATAATCAAGCATTAACTAATGTTAATATAGATTCTGGTAATATAGCTGGAGTTACTATGTCTGGTGGCTTAACATGGGTTGGTAATCAAGATTTTGATCACATACCTTTTAGTAATGTAAATATACAAGATGGAAGTGTAACTTCACTTACAATAGCTGGAGGTCTCACTTGGTCATCTGCACAAGATTTAAATAATCAATTTTTGACTAATGTTAATATATCTACAGGAACAATAGGTGGAAGCCTTACTTGGAATGCTACACAAACTATAAGCGGTATAGTTTTAAGTCAAGTTTATGGAGGAATAGAAGGGACTCCAGCATCAACTAACTTTCATAATGAATGTATCCATAAAGACGATTTAAAAATGGATGATGCTGATATTATTTTCGATGTAGATGGTGATGAATATAGATGGATAAGATTAAGAAGTAACGAAGTAACTGATAACAATAGCACTCTTCATATAAGAGCAGACAATATACAAAATGAAGGTAATCACTTAGCTGGTCAATATCAAAATGATCTTACTTTAAGCGCAGATGGTTATCTTAATATATATACAGATAATGCAAAAAACGAAGATGATGGCACTCCTACTCTAAAAATATTTACTCAACCTCAGACAATAAATGGTCATCTTCAAAGTTTCGGAGGCGATATTGCCATGTATACAACAAGGGGTGCTGCTAATTGGGGTGGTAGAATATATATAGGGCATAATACAGCTGCGGCAACGAGTTTTTCTGATACGGTTGACATTAGGACTATGGATGAGATTGCAAGTTACTATAGTGCAGATGA
>CEUA01051344.1_pt1 | contig 15273 bp, 10 predicted proteins | sample 361541 | NCBI WGS metagenome assembly CEUA01 (sample SAMEA2623079, study PRJEB7988) | marine metagenome | isolation source: saline water (ENVO:00002010), including
CCTGATTGTTTCACAACATTAGGAGGTAATCAGTACATCAATAGTTTGGCTGTAGGCAATTGGGCTGATTTCTTAGTTAAAGAAATGATTCCATCAATTGAAGAAGAATTTCCTGTAAAAAAGGGCAAGGAAAATCGTGGAGTATTTGGTAAATCTAGTGGAGGATATGGTGCAATAGTACATGGAATGTTATATTCTGACTATTGGGGTGTTTTAGCATGTCATTCCGGAGATATGGGATTTGAATCTTTATTCATGGGTGATTTTCCAAAATCTGTAACACATTTGGAGAAGCATGGAGGAATACAAGGTTTCCTTGATCATGTTAAATCTTCAAAGAAGATGAGTCATGATGATTTTCATGTTTTGATGATGGTTGCAATGGGGGCATTCTATGATCCTGATCCCAATGGGCCAATGGGAATTAGGCTACCAGTTGATTTGAGGACTTGTGTTGTTGATCAAGTTCGATGGGCAGAGTGGTTGAAGAATGATCCAGTCATTATGATTGATCGTCTTGATGTTCAGGAAAATCTTAAGAGTTTGAAGGGAGTATATATTGACTGTGGATTTAAAGATCAATATAATCTTCATTTTGGAGCAAGGCAGTTATCTGGCAAACTCAAAGCATTAGGAATAGAACATGTGCATGAAGAATTTGATGATAATCATTCTTCAGTAGATTATAGGATGGACGTATCATTCCCGTTGATGTACAAATGGTTGACTAAATAATTAGTCTGATTTGTTGCCTAAGAAATATTCACCTATTTCTGGATCGTTTAGAATATCTTTTGCGTCGCCTGAATGAACTACTTTACCATTTGCAAAAATGTATCCTCTATCTGAACGGGAGAGAGAGAGGCGCGCATTTTGTTCCACTATCAATATAGTAATACCAGTCTCTCTTAATTTGTCTATTTTTTCTATAATTTGAGATTGATATAAAGGAGATAGCGCAGCTGTTGGCTCATCTAAAAGAAGAAATCTCGGTTTTGATATTAATGCCCTAGAGATTGCTAGCATTTGCCTTTCTCCTCCTGATAATGAAGCGGCAAGGTCATGTATTCTTGTTTTCAAATCTGGGAACATATCCAATGCTTCTTCTATTCTCTCGTTTAGTACCTTAGTTGGTAGATTATTTCCTCCCATTTGTAAATTTTCAAAAATAGATAATGAAGGGAATACATTATCAACCTGTGGAACATAAGCAATTCCATTATTTACTAATTGATCTGTACGCCAATTTGATATAGATTTATTATCATACATAACTTCACCTTCATATTGGGTTGCTATACCAAATATTACTTTGATAAAGGTAGATTTACCACATCCATTTGGCCCGATTATAGTTACAAATTCACCTTCATCTACATACAAATCGATACCATGTAATATCTGAACTGTACCATATCCTCCCTCTAGTCCCTTGACATCAAGTATTCTAGTCATATTAATCCCTCATTCTCCAAGATAAGCCTCAATTACTTCTCTATTATTTTTAACTTCATCAGGAGTCCCGATCATCAAAACTTCCCCTTCATTCATCACAATAATGCGATCTACACCTTGACGAAGGATGAAATCCATATTATGTTCTATAATCAAAACTGAGATCCCGGTTTCATTTACTATTTTTCGTAAATTATTGAATATTTTCATTGCTAATGGCCCTGCAACTCCTGCAACTGGCTCATCAAGAAGTAGAAGTTTTGGTTCGCCCATCAAAGAACGTCCAATGTCAACCAATTTACTTTGACCACCGGATAATTCACTAGCAAGATTATGAGCCATATGGGGAACTTCTAGTTGATCTAAGGCATCATATGCATTAGATAATCTAATCTTCTCATTTGGTCGTGATTTTGGTAAAAAGAGAGATTTTAAAAAATTTGGAGAGTATTGATTCCTAGGAGGTACAATTAAATTTTCTATTACCGTCATTTGGCGCCATAATCGAGTATGTTGGAATGTACGTGTGAATCCAAGTTTTTGGATTTGATCAGGCCTCATCTGTGAGATATCAGTACCAAATGCTTCAATTTCTCCAGATGTTTGATTCAATAATCCACTAATACAATTGAAAGTTGTAGATTTCCCACATCCATTTGGACCGATAAGTCCGACAAACTCTCCAGATTTAATCTCAAAAGAGACGTCTTGTACTGCAACTAAACCTCCAAATTCTTTCTTTAGTTTGTTCACACGTAGTACAGTATCTTCAGTCATGATGAATCACCACTTTCTGGCCTAAGGGGTCGTTTGGGGACTTCTGGTAATATTCCTTTAGGGTTATATTTCAAGGAAAATAGTAAAACTAAACCGATTAATAAAACATTTACATATGCCATTTCTGCTATAATATCTATCTTTCCATCTGAATTAACATCAGTAAATGATTCTTTGAGTGAAAATGGACTGTTGAGTGCTCCATAAATCAGAAATGCTAATGCCCCCCAGAAACCAGTTGCAGAAAGGCTATTTTTATTGATGGCTTTACCAACAATCATCATTAATACAAAAACTACGGTTACTTCTAGATAATCCGAGACAATCCAAGAAAATATGCCATCAATAAACATTGCAGTATCATGGAGTGGTAAATCAGATGAGCCTTGTCCTGCATCTAGAACTCTGAAAATGTAATTTGATAATAGAATAATACAGGATCCCACAACAATCCCTTTGTTATTACCAGAACCTCCGATAATAAATGCTGCCCAAACCAAAAATGTAGAGGTTGCAGGAGACATGAAGGATGGTTGGAATCCTTTTAACTGCCAAGCCCAGAATGCTCCTGCCAAAGCTGCTATTGCTGCTCCTAATGCCAAACTTGATGCTTTATAGGTCAACACATCATGTCCATGATGCTGAGCGACTTCTTCGTCCTCACGGATTGATTTGAGGATTCTTCCCCATGGTGAATTTAGAAGTGTACTTAGAATCCCCCATGTAATTATTACAGATATTACTGACATTACAGACAGGAGGATAACATATGGTGCGGCATCTTCTAAACTTAGGAAATCCATAACTTTGTAAGACATACTATTGATATCTTGAGGTATTCCTCCTAAAGTTGTCGCTCCGATTGCTGTTTCGCATTCTCTTGCTCCATATGAAATCAAAGGTTCACTAGTTGCGAAATCTAATGGTACTGAATCCCCACAAAACCACCATTTCTCAAGTGGTAATGGGTATTGTGAAATTCCAGGAGTAGGACTTGACCATGATGCTTCAGTATTATAAGACTGGAGTATTGGTTCAGAAGTTAATAGAACTCTGAGGATTTCTCCTAATGATATGGTCACTATAGCAAAATAATCTGTCCTTAATCTAGCGGTTGGATAAGCCAACATCCAGCCAAAACCGGCTGCAGCAATTAATCCAAATATTAGTGCCGAATAAATTGGCCAATCATATCCATTATATTTTGTTGGACCCGAAAGAACCCCGACAGTCATAGCCCCCAATGCGACAAAGAATATTATACCAAAATTTACCATACCGGTAATTCCAGTATGCAAATTGAGACAGAATCCCATCAAAATAAAGATGGAAATTGATAAGATTATATTTGAGATATTGAACGCTCTAATTAATTTTGCATTAGCTGCAAATGATGCAACTGGCATCCATAATATTATCAACATAAATAAAATCAAGAGAGTTATGAAAATCATATTTGAAATAAATGGATTTTCTCTACCATATTTAGACCTAGATTTGAATTCATCTATAAAACTTAAATTTGATTTCTTTGAATTGTAGGAAAAAATAGTAAACCACAATATTGAGGATAATAAGACAAATTTTAGTAAAATTTCCGATGTGACGAAAATGAATGGTATCAAAACAAATAATAAATTTCTATCCATCTTTAGATTAAGTTTGGAATTAGTTTTACTAATTGATTTTATTTTTGTTGAAATTTTCTCTGGGATTTCATAAATTCCACTTTCTGAAATTGAATTGAGAATTGGGTTAGTAAATCTAGAAGTATAATTTGTAATAGTTTTCATTGGATCTTTGTCAATATCTTTGTAAAGATTGTATCCTTCAAATAATGCAAAAATCCAAACCAATATAGGTACAGTAGGCCACAATAGATCACCAATAGTAGCTAATGTATCAACTAGTAAGAGTTCTGAATTCATCAAAGATGCCCATGTATCATTCATATTCTCAAACATGTTTTCTCGCCATTGTTCGTGGAGATATGGAGCAATATCAGAAGGAGGTTCAGTTGCCACATCATCAATAGATAGTGGAGAATCAGACGGTAAAAATACCATATCTTCTCTACCGATTACCATTTGAAAATTAGAATTGTATGAGAATCCAGCCTCATCCCGCATGGGCGATGCGTATTTTGAGAATGAATGGTTTTGAATAAAAGTGGTAATTTTATTAATTAAAAACGCAGAGCCCGTTAGCAGTGCCATATTAGAAAATCTTGAATTCTTTCTTTGTTGTAAATTGTGTAATCCCATCCAACCAAAGAATACCGATAATAATGCTCCAGTTTTCTTAGAGGGTGTTGATTTTTCATTCGCCCGTTTCCTAAGTCTATCTATTTTCCATTTTTCATAAGCATTTCCTATTCCTTCAGGCATTATCAAAAGAATAGCAATCAAAAACACATAAGGCATTACTGCTTCAAATGAAGAATAATTTGTTCGGCCTAAATTTTGGCCTAATCCAGATAGAATTGGAGATGATGTAGCCCTTATGAAACCAATTATTAATGACGATACTATTGCTCCCTCTATTGAACCTATGGTGCCCAAGACAATAACCGCGAAAGCGGGCAATAATAACGTGAAAGCTGTGGTTGGAGAGAATTTCACAGTCATTGCAAATGCTGCACCTCCTACTCCCACCAATCCAGCAGTAAGAAAAGCACTATATCCATGTATTTTCTCTACATTTATGCCACTACTTGCTGCTAATTCTGGATTATCTGCGACTGCTCGCATTCTGCGTCCCAATCTTGTCTTTTTCAAAAGAATAATCAACATAAAAACTGTTGAGAATATTATAATTGGAGTTGGACCATTATAAAATGCGAAACCTGTCTCTAATTGAGAAACGCAATCGGTTTTATCTAATTTATATACTTCGAAAGTCGGAATATAATCTAGTTGTTTTTGACTAACTACTCCATCTTTAATTTCACAGTGTGCTGATGTATATAATTCACCATCTGGTAATTTATTTTTTCCAAAATTGATTTTTAATTTGTATGTTGGTATTTTCCATAATTGGGCAATTGGAGTTTCAGTGGTCATTCTCCAATCTTTATCAGGTTCGAAAAGTCTGAATTTGGGACTGTATCTTAACCAAACTACTGCTCTTAATGCTAATGCAACACCCAATGAAGCAATCATCATAACTTGCGGGGAAGCATTTTTCTTTCGAAAATCTTTGTATACCAACCTATCTATCATTAATCCAGCCAAACCTGTAATGAAGAAAGCTGCAACTAAAGTATATATTAGAGCGGACCAAACTAAAACCCCATCCGCAGGAGCTATTGTAGTAGGCAAAAAATAATCGGTCCAAATGATTGCCATAGCAACGTACATTCCAAGCATGAAAAACTCACTCTGAGCAAAGTTACCATATCTCTGAACCTTGTATGTTAAAGTTAATGCTACGGCAATCGATAAGTAAGTTGCAGACCATTTCAACGTAGATGTTGTTATCTGAATAAAATCTAAATTGGCCACGGCTGTTGTATCTCGACCAATTAAAAGAAAATCACATACAATTATTATTGATACCATCAAGAAAAAAGGAGATAGTATCATTGAAACTGTTCTAAGTATACTATTCGGTAAGTCATCAAATATTATTTTCACGTAGCCAAATGCTGCACAAATTGCCTGAAAGAATTGTAATAGCCAGATTAAGCCTTTTTCCTCTGGTAATTTATTGTCGATTATTATATTTAATAGATTGATGGATCCTTCGGAAAATAATAATCCTATACAAGCATCTACGAAAACTATTGAACAAATAATGAGTCTTTTCCAAATTCTAGGCATAGAAGCCCAAGTATTATTGAATATTAATAGTGTTAATATAAGTAATGAAAATACTACAAATAAATAACCGTACATTAATTTGTCACCAAATCACCGAATAATAAGACATCACGGCGGGTTTCCCCACCGTGATGCTTTGCGTACCCTTCAATGAATAATAAATATTCAGAAAGATTATTCTGCCGATGTTATGTCAGTCAATCCGTCAGCAATAGACCAATGCTGATTGCATGTGAAGACACTATCTGCATCGAATGATCCAACACAATATCCACTGCCACCCATCAAGTCTCCGTTAGCCATGAAGGTAATGCTTCCAGTAGCTCCAACAAATCCTTGTGCTACCGCTGATATCATTGAAGACAGAGGGACACCAGGTTGGGATGCTCCAGCAAACACTGAGTATCCCAGAACGATGAATGCATCGAATGTTTCACCAGTATAAATTCCGCCTGCACAATCTGCATTAGCGCCACAGAGTGCTGCGAAAGCTTGTGCTCTCTCAGATGGAGTTGAATCTCCAGCATTTGGATTTGCACCAGGCTTTGTGGCAATCATACCTTCAGGACCAGCAAAGTTAGAATCTGCTACTCCATCTCCTCCATATATTGCACCATCATATCCCATAGTTGCAAGAGAAGAGAGTAATTGTTCTCCATCTGCTTGATATGATACTAAGAAAACTGCATCGCAACTATTGTCCATAATTTGTTGTGCTATAGCATCAGAATCAAAGACTTCTTCATGATTGTAGGAACTTGTTTGACACATGCTTTCATTGTTTGCTGACCATTCATTTGCAAATGCGTTGGCAAGACCTGTGCCGTAATCATTAGACATGTGTACGGTCGCAACAGAAGATCCTGCTGTGATAACATCAGACATTGCTTGCCCTTGTTGAGCATCGCTTGGAACTACTCTAAAGAAATTAGGGTAAGCCGTATTGTCAGATAATGCCGGACTTGTACTTGCATAGGAAATCATTGGGATTCCTAATGGAGATAGTACGGCGTTTGCTGCCATTGATGCGGAAGAGCAAGCTGCTCCAACAACTCCAACTACGCCTGCTGCAGCAAGTGTTTGCGCTCCAGCAGTTGCTCCTGCTGGTGAGCATGCTGTATCGGCATATACTATCTCAAATTGTAATCCGTTACTGTATCCTGCAGCATTCATAATTGCTAGAGCGATTTGGCTAGAAGCCACAAATCCACCAGCATAGGCAGATATTGCAGGAGAAGTCTGATCTAATAGCATACCCAACTTTATTGTCAAACCTGAGAATACGTATTCTTGTACTCCTCCTTCAGCAGTCCAGTAATGTTGACAGTTTAGGTAAGTATCAGTCGAAGATATGATTGCATGCATACATATGTCATATCCTGCACCAGGAATATCTCCTACTGCATCGAAATGAACAGTACCAGAAGCACCAGTATAATTCACACCTACCATACCGATATGGCTAGCCATGTTAGCTCCTGCTTCCATATTGTATGCTTTTCCAATGATGGAAATTGCATCGTATGTTTCACCAGTATAAATTCCGCCTGCACAAGCATCGTCAGCAGCACAATTAGCAGCGAATGCACCTGCACCTGTTGATGCACGTGGTTTAGTTGCAAATACCGTGTTTGCCGCAGCTGGAGCTGAGAATTCTGATATCCAATCTTCGGATGCAATTCCATCTCCACCGAATGCTGGGATTGTTGATCCTAAGCCTCTCAATGCTTCCATGAAGTCTGCACCATCTGCTGCGTATGTCACTGTAACTACAGATCCACAACCAGCATCAATAACTTGTTGTGCCATACCTGCGTAACTGGTAGTTGCATCAGCTGGATCATATCCTATCTTTGCACAGAGAGCAGATTGACCAGATGAAGCTAGCCATGCACCTTCGAATGCACCTGCTAGTCCAGATCCATAATCATTTGTCATGTGCACTAATGCTGGATTCATTGCCATCATTGAAGTTGATGCGTTAGGAGCACCTCCTTGCATTCCAACTGCAACGACCATTGAGGCCATTGCAGGGCCTTGAAGAGCATCGCTTGGAACTACTCTGAAAAAGTTAGGGTAAGTCTCAGAATTAGATAAGTCAGGACTCGTACTTGCATAGGAAACCATTGGAATTCCTAGTGGCGCCAATACTGCATTTGCTGCCATTGATGCTGAAGAACATGCGGCTCCTGCCACACCTACAACACCGCTAGCAGCAAGTGTCTGAGCAGAAGCAGAAGCTCCTGCTTCTGAACATGCTGTATCACCAGCTACTAGTTCGAAGAAAGCTCCGTTCTCAATAGCGTTTAGATCATTGATAGCAATTTGTGCTGCGGCCATAAAGTTAGAAGCATACGCAGAGATTGCAGGTGAAGTTTGATCTAATAGGAAACCGATTTTAACTCCGGCTACACAAGTTCCATCATCTAGATTGGCTGCTGCATCATAACCAGGGTTATCTGAATCTGTGCAACCGAGTACAGTTGCATCTGCAACATTAGCATAATGCTCTGCGATTTCATCAACTATTGCATGACCGATATCAACATCGAAACCTACAGCATTACCGCTAGCATCAAGACTCTCGAAAGGAGGGTATGTTGTATCTGAACAGAACTTTAGAGTACCTGATTCTAGAACTTCAGTTAGTGTACTTCCTTCAGTAGGCATTGGATAAGCTGTAGCTGTTGCAGCTGTTGTTGTATCTACTAAAGTACCAGATGTACCTGGGAACCATGCTTCAAGATGAGCATCATATTCTCCAGAAGCCACTATTGCTGTAAGAGCAACGTTAAGAGCATCTTCTAATTCATTATCAGCTTCATCACGAACTGCGATACCGAAGTTCTCTGGAGAGAAAGTAGTCATCAAAGTTCCTTCAAGAGCCACAACTGGAGCATCTCCGATAGCATAGTGAGCTGTGCCATCGTTTACTGCTGCGATTACTTCAGGCCATCCTTCGTATGCTTGAATTGTTGCCAGTCCTAAGCTTTCTGCAGCGTACAGATCAGAAGTTGTTCCTGATTGTACTGCAATAGTTGTTCCAGCAGCATTCAAAGAAGCTACATCAGTAATTGCAGCAGCAGCACTGCCACCAATTACTCCTTGAGCACTAGTGTAGTATGCTCTTGTAAAGTCTACTACTTCATCGCGCTCATCATTTATTGTCATAGCAGACAGGATTGCATCACACATTCCTGTATCTGCATTCAGATTGGGGATTATAGGGGTCCAATCTGAAGTAACAAATTCTGCATTAACATCGCTAGCGACCGTTAATACCCATTCTTCTTCTTCGTCATCTCCACCAAGACATCCTGCAAATGCTGCAGCAAGCATACTGGTGGTCATCATTATTGCCATTATTTTTCTATTATTCATCGTGAAACACACACTCCGGGTTTCCGCGAGAAAGTGTAACACTTATAGACTCTATTGTCTAATTATTTTATATAGTTTGAATAAAAATGTCACTTTAGGTAGCATTAAATGCATATTTTACTCCAATAAACATTAATCCGAGAATATGAAATTGTATCAATGAGTCGCGTAGATATGGAATCACGTGAGCCGATGGATTATTCTTCTAGTGGAGTGGATATCGATGCTGAAGGAAAAGCTGTTTCTAGCCTCATAAATGCATTAAGTGAATCGCCACGAAAAAGTGGACAAATTGGTGCTCCTGTTCATTTACCAGGAGGTTTTGGAGGAATAGTAGAATTTGGAGATTCTAGACTAGCACTTGCCACCGATGGAGTAGGATCAAAACTTCAACTTGCAAATGAAATTGAGAGATGGGAAGGAGTTGGTATAGATTGTGTTGCAATGAATGTAAATGATTTATTATGTGTAGGTGCTGAACCGATAGCATTCGTTGACTATATAGCTGTTCCAGAAACTAATCCAAATGTTCATGCAAAATTAGGATCCTCTCTTTCTGAAGCTTGTAAAAGAGCTAGAATAACACTAGCAGGAGGTGAAACTGCCACGTTACCCGGGATAGTAAACGAATTAGACCTATCAGGTACGGCACTAGGATGGTTTCCAAAAGGAGAGGCAATAACTGGTGAGAATTTAGAACCAGGAGATATTTTAATTGGACTTCCTAGTAGTGGCATTCATTCAAATGGCTACACATTAGTAAGAGCTGTTTTAGAAAGATCAGGGTTTTCTTTGAGAGATGTGGTTCCATTTAATTCAGAACATAAAAATAGGATAATCGAGCGTTTTCCGGAATCGGGCAAAGATATTCTTCTTGGGGAAGTGCTTCTGAATCCAACAAGAATATATGTTGATCCCATAATTGATTTAATAATCTCATGCAGAGAAAATAGAGGGCCTTGTGGAATTTCTGAATTGAAGGCTATAGCCCATATTACTGGAGGAGGTTTGTCTAATCTCCTCAGATTACATGACTCTTTTGGATGGGATATATCCAACCCCCTGCCCATACCTCCTGAATTCAATTGGATTGCAGAAATAGGAAAAATCGATAATAAAGAAATGCATAGAACATTTAACATGGGGATGGGAATGGTTCTCGCGGTTTCTCCAGATTGTGCCGAAAAGGTTGTTAATTGGATAGATGAGAGATTATCAGGAACAAAAATTGTAGGTTCAGTGAATAATGATGGACAGAAAGTAACACATATTGATAGTAGTGTTATATTTGAACACTATTGATGTACGTGATAATATGGTAGATAAGTCTGAGAAAGAATGGCCTGACATACTGCATAGAGAAGGTAAAACTCTAATGAGGCTGTTTTCTAATCCAGATAAAAATAGGATAGGTCCAGCCATAAAGGGCGAGGATCCGGTTTTTTATAATCCTGCGATGAGTAGAAGTAGAACAAGAAGCGTATTATTAATGCAATATGCTATTGAAAATGAATTATTAGGAAATGGACCAATATATGCCGTAGATGGATTATCTGCCACGGGATTACGAGCTAGAAGATGGTTGAATGAATTGCCTGAAGAAAGTGCAGAGAGAATAGAGGCAACTATAATTGATATGAATCAATTTGCTCTTGATTTAGCATTAAAAACACATGAAGAATTTCCCCCTATTCATTCTAAAGGAGAATTGAAAGCGATAAATGGTGACTTGAGATCAGCCATTCTAAATCAAGGATGGCATTGGGTAGACATAGATCCATATGGAACACCAACTCCTTTTCTTGATTCGGCGATTCAATCAATAGCACGTAGAGGAATCATAGAAGTTAGTGCTACAGATACTGCGGCATTAACAGGTTCTTCTAAAAATCCACTTTTGAGAAGATATGGCGCTAGAGTGAGGAACGATGGTTTGGCTCATGATTCTGCATTGAGGGTCTTATTAGCCACTGTCGGAAGGATTGCATCAAAGCATGAAAGAAGAATAGAGCCATTATTATCTATATGGGATTCTCATCATCTTAGAGTTTCTGCAAGAGTAATTAGGAGTATTGAAGGTGCCAATAAGATTGAAGATTCATTAGGATGGAGGGTTTATTCTCCAACGCATGAAGAGGTTTTGTTATCAATAGAGTCAGGACTTCATCCAGAAACTAATTTAGATATTTTACCAATGGATTGTTTTTTACCATTTAGTTATCCAATCAATAGAGAGGATGATAGGATTTCTGGGCCGATGTGGATAAAAAATATGGGCAAGAAAGAAGTGTTAGAATTTATGACTGAAGAAAGAGTATTGGAAATGTGTGGCCCTGTTTTAACTAAGGATGATTTATTATCATGGACTGAAAAGGATATTGAATATGAAAACAGAAGGATTGTTAGAAGTGTTAAGAACTTAGCCAACGAGGCAAATGCAATTGAAACTCCGCATCATATTCTTGTTGATTATTTATCAAGTTGGTTAAAAATTGGCTCTCCACCAAGTCCTAAGAAGCTAGTTAAATCAATTATTGATTCAGGATATTGTGCTAGTTTGGCGAATTATGGTAAGAAACCATCAATCAGAACTGATGCCCCTTGGGATTTGATTGTTAAACTAGCTTTAGATGTTTAACCACCAATATATGACATCTCAATTCTTGGTAATGCAGCATTATCACTAGAACGTAATTCGCTATATCTATCGTCTCTTCTTGTCCAAATCGCACTTATGGCATCAGTAAGATCTTGTATGTGTTCGCTATTATGTATTATGGCACGTAAATCATGTCCACCAGAAGCAAATAAACAAGTATGTAAATGACCATTTGCAGATAAACGCGCTCGAACACAATTACCACAAAATGGAGATGAGACTGATGAAATAACTCCTATTTCGCCCGAACCATCTGAGTGAATCCATCTCTTTGCAACATCACTAGAAGATTCAGAATCAGCTGGAATTAAATCAAAATACTTCTGTAAATAATTAATTAAATCAGATGAAGGTATCACCTGTCCTAACATCCAACCATTTGTTCTACCAACATCCATGTATTCTATGAAACGGACAATAACATCTGTGTTACGGAAATGTTCTACTAATTTTCTAACTTCTGATTCATTAACTCCTTTCTGAACCACACAATTTACTTTAACTGGAGTTAACCCAAATTCTATTGCTGCATCGATTCCATCCAAAACCGTCTCTACTGAAGTATTACTATCAGTCATTTTGGAATGAATTTTTTGATCTAAAGCGTCTAGACTTATAGTAACTCTATTCAAACCTGCTTCTGAAAGTGCTTTAGCCTGATTGCGTAATAAAGAAGCATTCGTAGTTAGAGCAATATCTAAATTTAATTTTGAAAGTTTTTTAATTAAATCTGGGAGATTTGGGCGTAGTAATGGCTCACCGCCCGTAATTCTTACTTTCTCTAGTCCCAATTTCTTACAAGATTTAACAACTTTTTCTATTTCATCAAAGGAAAGAAATGCTCGTCTAGGCATGAAAGCATGTTCAGAACCAAATTTTTCTCTTGGCATACAATATCTGCACCTAAAATTACACCTATCAGTTACCGAAATTCGTAGGTCTCGTAACTGACGGCCATACTTATCGGATGCCATGATGTATGCGTTAAGCAAGAGGTGAAGAGGATTGCCCATATTGGACAGATTGAATAAAGACGACCTCATACGAGATAGTGAGAGAGATGCTGGCCATTAGTTCAAAAGCACGTGAAATGCTAGATCGATTCGCAGAAAATGCTGATGATGATGATCTTGTACTGAGAATAGAAATTATTGGAAGAGGTCCAAAAGGATTTCAATATGATTTACAATTAGTCAATAAAGATGAGGGTAAACAAGACGATATCTCTCTTGAAGTAGATGGAATGGCCGTTCTAGTTGCTTCAAAGAGTAAGATATATCTTGAGGGGACAACCATAGATTACAAAGAAACACTAATGGGAGGTGGTTTTAGTTTTGATAATCCCAATCCATTATGGATGGATGAATTGTCACAAGCAGTTGCTGAAATAATTGCTGAAGAAGTTAACCCTGCCGTAGCATCACATGGAGGTCATGTAGACTTAGTAGGTGTTGATGATAACAAAGCAATAATTTCCTTTGGAGGAGGTTGTCAAGGTTGCGGTATGGCAGACGTTACCTTAAAACAAGGTGTTGAAGTCATGATAAAAGATAAAGTTCCAGGAATAACCGAAGTTATCGACGTTACTGATCATGCAGCAGGCACAAATCCATTCTACTAATCAGTACATTGGAAGTTCATCATCATCATCTTGTTCAGGTGCAGGAAGTGCGATAGCCTGTGCTCTTTCAAACGCCTCACGAACTTTTTCTTCGATTTTACGTGCATCTTCTAATAAATCATTAACTGGAATTTCCATATCTAATAATTCACTGAGACCTTCAATTGCAATTAATGCAGCTCTTGCATCAGGATATACTGGATTGCATTCCGATAATAGTGCTGTAATATCTAATCCTTGTCGTTCTCCTTCTGCTATTAGATAACCGGCAATACCTGAAACAACCCCTTGCTGTATTCTTTGGATATTAGCATCATCAAGTCTATTTCTTCCTTCACTGGTTGATGATACGCTCCATAAATCACTCTCTTCCTTTATTCCTAGATCGTTGCTTACTACTCCATCTATTACAATTAACTTACTGAAACCTCCTTTAGTGAACCATTCTAATACAGTCTGACCGAAGTAGACATCATTTTCACTCGGAAATTGTATTTCTGCTGTAAATACTCCTATTCCATTTCCTTGGTATACTCTTACTGGATGCTTTGGAACAGAATCATGGATTAATGCTATAGCCGGAAATTTTGGGTGCATTACAGTTCCCATTGGATCAAGACCTAATGATCTGATGAGATGTGAAGTGGCTATTACCCCTACAGAACCTACTGTAGAAAAACCACATATTGCAACTCCTCCCAATTTTGAAGAGTCTGCTCCTGAATGTAAAACTAAAGGATATCCGGCTCTACTCCCATCATCCATAGCAAGCCCTTAGGTAGGACTCATTTTAATTTCACGGATTTGAGATTAAATTAATAATAAAAAACCTAACTTTATGTAATAATAACTAATGGTCAGGAATAACATGGAAGAAGCACCTGAAGATTGGTCATTTAGTTCCCATATCGGAAAAGACTTGCGGAATGTGGAATTGCCGAATGCAAATCTAAAAAGAGCTGTTTTTGATAAATCAGATATGGAAGGAGCAAATTTATCTGGATCTGATCTTAGAAATGCTTCCCTTCAGGGTACGAATTTAATGAAAGCTGCTTTAGACGGTGCTGATCTTAGGGGAGCTCGCCTCCTAAAAGCCAAACTAGGGCTTTCAAATTTACAAGGCGCTAAACTTGATGGTGCTGATATGAGAGGAATTAGAGGTAGGTATGCAATTTGGAGAGATGCAAATTGGTGGGACGCCATACTAGATGATTCGTTACGTAAAGCGCTATCAAAAAAATGGCCAAAAGAATAAATTATTTTTCAACAATTTTTCCCAATTTTTCTCTCATCCAATCTGGTACTACAAGTTTATTGGTAATAGAGTCCATATCCGTACAAACTGTTGTTTGCGTTGCAGACCAACAAAGATCATTATGTTGATTATAAATTTCATAATACCATTTTATAGAAGTATTTCCAATTTCTTTTATTGATAATTTACAGTGAGCTGTATCGCCATATTTTAGAGGATTGTGAAATGTTGCTTCACTATGGATTAAGGGGAATCCGATTCGATGTTTGCTTAATATCTCATTATAATGCATATTACATGTGTA